>ENA-OQJX01000032-OQJX01000032.1-human-gut-metagenome-genome-assembly--contig:-NODE-32-length-86034-cov-6.072008_pt1 | contig 86034 bp, 72 predicted proteins | sample MGYA00242615_ERZ504782 | MGnify/ENA primary metagenome ERZ504782 (study PRJEB26092, sample SAMD00036354) | human gut metagenome | host: Homo sapiens | study: EMG produced TPA metagenomics assembly of... | reverse complement strand
TGGCATGATCTCGATTCCGGGATAAGCGGCTGCCAGCTTCGTCAGGTGGGCGATTGCATCGGGTTTATTGTTTTCGATACCGATAACGGCTTTGTTTACGCTGACGGCTTTCATCAGTAACGTGACGCCTACCAGGATCTGTTCACCTTTTTCCATCATCAGGGAATGGTCGGAGGTCAGATAAGGTTCACATTCGACAGCATTGATGATGATGATCTCTGCTTTGCTTCCGGGAGGTGGCATCAGTTTCACTTGTGTCGGGAAAGTAGCACCACCCAGACCTACGATACCGGCTGCTGCAATCTTGTCGACGATCTCTTTAGAGGATAACGTACAGTCTTTTACCAATGCATCACTGCGGTCGATCGTTTCTTCCCATTCGTCTCCTTCCACATCGATGTAGATGGCAGGACGCTTGTAGCCGCTTGAGTCGAGAGCGTTATCTATTTTGTTTACTTTACCGGATACCGACGAGTGGATGTTGGCGGAAACGAAACCTCCTGCCTTGGCGACAAGTGTTCCGACTTTAACCAGATCACCCTTCTTTACCACTGCCTGGGCCGGAGCCCCGATGTGCTGACTGAGCGGTATGATTACCTGCTTAGGAGCAGCTAACGCGGTAATTTTCTTACCGGCAGACAATTTATTTTCGGGCGGATGTATACCTCCGATTCGAAATGTCCTTAGCATACTATTAGATTTTATTTTTGATTTGTTTCTTCTTTTGTTTCAACTTTAGGAGTTTCTGTTTTAAGAACTTCGGCCTTCGGTGCTGCCGGTTTCGGTGCTACCTTCGGTTTTACTTTGTCGGCGTCCACAGCCGGAGCTGCCTCTTTACGTGGCGGGAAATTCAATTCGTGAATAGCACCGGTCGGACATACGGCTACGCACTTGCGGCATAAGCGGCATTTTGTGTAATCGATGTAGGCCACGTTGTTTTCTACTGTAATGGCTTCGAACGGGCATTCCTTTGCACATTTGCCACAACCGATACAAGCATTGGCACATGCTTTCTTGGCTACTCCGCCTTTGTCTTTGTTTACACAGCTGACGAAGATACGGCGTGATTTGGGGCCTTTCTTACGCAGTTCGATGATGTTTTTCGGGCAAGCTTTTACGCAAGCTCCGCATGAAGTACATTTGTCTTCGTCCACTTCCGGAAGTCCTGTCTCAAGGTTGATGTGGATGGCGTCGAAGTTACATGCTGCCACACAGTCGCCATAACCTAAGCAACCGAATGAACAGCCAGTCTCTCCGCCATACAGGGTAGAAGCAATCGCACAACTCTGCACACCGTCGTATTGGTTGGTACGCGGACGGGCGGCACAGGTTCCGTTGCAGCGGACAACGGCTACCATCGGTTCTGCGCTGGCTGCTTCTTTTCCGAGGATGGTGGCTACTTTACCCATTACCGGTGCTCCGCCTACGGGACATAACAGGCCGTCCAATGTGTCGGCCTTTACACAAGCCGCAGCAAAACCACCGCATCCGGGATATCCACAACCTCCGCAATTGGCTCCAGGCAATACCTCCTGAACTTGTGCGATACGAGGATCTTCGTATACTTCAAACTTCTTGGAGGCGGCGTATAGAAAAACTGCGCCGATGGCTCCAATCGCTCCTAATGAAATAACGGCAATTAAAATCATGATATGTTTGTCAATTAAGTTTTTTCAAAGTAAAAATGAATCGCCTTTTTAGTTGGTCGCGTAAAAAGTATAATATGCAATAATAAGGAACTAAGAGCAGTAATCCGGTTAACCCGCTTGTGGTTTCTTCCCATTGCATACTTGTACCTGTTACAATAGCCGCAAGAACTATTATAAGCGGAAATACAAATGCAAGAAGTACGGCCTGCAGCCCAGTGAACTTTGTCCGCATAACTGGACTTCTTCATTTATATGGAATTTTCCAGAGTTGTCCGGAACCTCGATGATCTTCTCTTTACTCTCGGATGCCGTACACATACTTTTCGCATGGCATCCGGAGCAAGCCGATTGTTGGATGATCCTGACATAGACCGTACCGCCGTCGATCTTCTCTATAACCCCATTGTGATTGATACTTTCGCTCATATTTGTAATCTCGACATTGCAAAACCGAGGCAAAAGTACGTATTATTTGGAAATTATGTCACGATTAACAAAGTTTATTATGGAAATAATCGACTTTGTCTTACCATTTGTAATTAAACCCGAAGCTTAACAGCTCGTTGATCTGAAGATAACTGTCGAAATCTTCGTTTTTGGCGACACCATCGTCGTAGCGTAGGTGAAGATTGATCCGGGTCGAAAAGAACCGGCTGATCTGCAAATTGAATGTGTTCTCCAACTCTCCGGTGATGCGGTGGTAATCCGTGAAATAATAGAAACGGGAAGTCCAACTGACATTTCGGTTGATGTTGAATGTCATGTTTGCTTCGATCTTAGAACCGATTTGGCTTTGGGAGTTCCTGTATTTGTTAACATCGTCAGGAAGTTCGGCGGCATTGTCTTTTTCTTTAAAACCGTGTCGTTTCAAATCCATATCTATGCCTTTTTGGCTACTATACATATAGTTATAAGAGAATGGAGCCACGTTGACATTCAATTTTATATTTCGATGCCTAACCTTTGTAAGGGTCTTGGCTAATTCGTATTTCATACCGATACCGGTATTGAAGGTCATAGGTGCAAGGAATGCCGACAATTTGGTTTCACTGTTTTGAGCGTAGTTTGTTACTACTTGTGTGTTGAAACTGATGTCGACCGTGTAGTACCACTTGTTAAATGCTTTGTAACCGAATAGGGTATGGAGACGAAGTATCTGGTCGTTTATCTTATACGAATGTATAGAGTCTGTTTTGTCCGGCAAAGTATTCATGTTTAGTTTGAATTCAAGCTCGTTTGTTACCTGTACTTTGTCTTTGTTATAATCATATTTGAAATATTGCCGGGTATTCATATTGAAGTTAGGATCACCGCCGGCACTCCAGTTCGGTGAAATGTAATTTTGCGAAAACTGCATGGTGCTTTCGAATTTGGAGGTCCAATAACGGCGTTCCGGGATGAACTTGACCGGAGCATCTACGTCGCTGAAAGCGTTCGGGTCGCTTTCTATTTTGATTAGTTCCGGTTCATATGTCGCTTTCTTGATAACATGTGTTTTAACGACATCGGTTGGCAGGTCGCGTTCCGAATAGCGAAAATATTCCGGGTAGTTTACACGTACATAATTATATGCGGTATTCTGTAACTTGTTCTTTAATGTTTCGTCTTGGAACAAAGTGGTATCCGGTTCGAACAATGGAAAATTGGGACGTTGTTTCGCAATAAAGTCCTTATCATACAATTGCAGGTCTTTCGGGATAAGTCCTCCCTTGAACAAGATCGGTGTGAACAGCGGGTTGACGATGGTCGTATCCCGTAAGGTGGCCCACGGCTGATGATAGTAGACGGGTCGCGTACCCAATTTACCCAGTATTGTGCTTCCGGTGATAATTCTATCTCGTCTTTTTTTAAAAAGCGGAGCAAGTTTTCACTCGGTGTAGCGGGAGAGGAGTAGCTGCTATTGAGTTTTTCGAACTGTGCCCTGAGGTCAGGGATTTTATCCAGTTCCGTTTCTTCCAAATCTAATAAAGGGAATGTATCGGGGACAGCAGTCTGAACCGGCTGGTTCAACTGATTCCCGCTGATTATATTAACTTCCTGTGCTCCTCCCCGATTACTACTAAATAACAATACAATAAATAACGCTAAAACAGACCTCTTTATCATAGTCGCATCTTTTTACATTCATTTAAAATATTGGTGCGAAATTAATGAAAAGTTCTGAGATAGACTAATTTTATGTGTAATTGTGGTGAGGTTGAATGCTTTGTTTTTTACTACTACATTGCACGATGTTTTCTATTGAGCCTATCTTATTGTTGATCAGCTACTAATTCTGATTTTATGCAAGTGTATTTTGTTTTCGGCGTTGTCGAGAACATATTCGACAATGCCGTGTAAATATTCGACAATGTCGAAAATATCTTCGGCAATGTCGGAAACAAATTACATTAGCATTTATATATGCATATACTGCATAGGAAAGCTGGTTCCATCGGAATCTGTTCGTCATTTGTTGAAATGGAATTTTATTTTGTCTGGTGATGGAGGATCATATCTGTGCGTTTTTGCACGTAAGGTGTACGGGAACGGACAATCTGTTTAAAGGGGAGAGTATATATAGGGCTGTAAATAAGTGAATTCCGAAATTGGCATGGTCTTTGCTTTGTTTTAAATGATTCATAAAAAAGAGATATGTTTAAACACTATGTAAAAGTCGCACTCCGGTTAATCAAACGGAGCTTTTTGTTTTCGTCTATTAATATGCTGGGGTTTGTGCTGGGGATGACGGCTGCTTTCCTGATCTATCTTTGGATTGTGGATGAGTTGACCTTTGAAGATTTTCAAATTAACCGGGATTCGATCTATCGCCTGGTTGCGGTAGAGCAGGAGGGTGGCGGACAAGTAAAGGAGTCTGTCTATACGGTAGCACCGTTGAGCAAGGCATTCCGGGAAGAGTTTCCGCAGGTGGAGAATGCGACTTTTATGTTGAATTTCGGAACTTTGAACTTGCATTCGGGCACTGATTTGATTGAAGCGACCTATAAGTATGTCGATACTACCTTTTTCGATGTATTCAGTTTTCCGGTTATCGCCGGCGATCCTGGTCTGATAAAGAAAGATCCGCAACAAATCGTGCTGGCGGAGTCGACGGCAAAGAAATTGTTTGGTAGGACTTCGGCTGTCGGGAGAGAAGTTACCTGTCAGTTTTTCGGGCAGACTTTTCGTTATAAAGTGGCGGCAGTCCTGAAAGTCCCGCGTAAAAGCCATATAACGTTTGAGGTCCTGTTGAGCGAACAGGCTTATTACGAACCGATGAATTGGGATTTTGTCGAGGGAACAAGTGTCTATATCCAGTTGCGAAAAGGTACGGTTTTATCCGAAACAGACTGGAGGAAGATGAGCCGTGTCTGGCTGAACCATAGGGATAAGGGGATGCGTTTGGAGTTCCAACCGCTGAAAGATATTCATCTACAGACGTCGTTTAAAGATCCGGAAGTCGGCAATCATGGGAATATGTCGCAAATTTATCTGTTTACGGTTTTGGCGGTTCTGATCGTTTTTATGGGGGCATTCAATTTCACAACCTTGTCTACGGCACGTGCTTCCCAGCGATTTAAGGAAATCGGCGTCCGGAAAGTGACTGGAGCCAAACGGAAGGTTCTGGTGATGCAGTTTTTGTCGGAGAGTCTGGTACAGGCGTTCCTGTCGCTTATATTGGCATTGGCGTTGACGGAATTGCTGCTACCGCTTTTCAACCGGTTTGTAGAAAAAGATATTGTGTTGACGGCCAATTGGCAGACCGTATTGTTTGTCCTGTTCGGAATTATCGGAGTCGGCTGCCTGGCAGGAGCGTTTCCTGCTTTTTATATGTCGCAGTTTAATCCGCTGCAATCTTTTAAGGGAGGGTCTTCGACCGGGAAAAAAGGCACGTTGGTCAAAGGCCTGGTATGTGTACAGTTTGTCATCGCTATAGCGATGGTCATTTGTACTTCTGTCGTATTCAAACAACTTCATTATCTGCAAAATGCAGATTTGGGCCTGGACAAGGAAGATATGGTGGTTGCTGATTGCGGCCTTTTCGACTTTATGTCGTATATGGGCGGTTATGGGATTGATGATTATAAGCAGGAAGTATTGAAGAATCCGAATGTCAGGTCTGTGACTGGAGGAGTGGAACTTTCGGATTATCTTCAGGGACATCGTACGGAGGAGAATTCGTTCAGTTGGACGAATGAGGCCGGACAAGTCGATTCGCTGAAAATGGTCGGAGTGGCCGGTGATGGCGATTTTATGGGAACATTGGGCTTGACTCTGTTAAAAGGAATGTCGTTTGGAGCAGATAAAAAAGCCTATATGGATGGCGCCTATGAGAAAGAGTTACCGATTGTAATTAATGAAACCGCCTGGAAGATGATGAATGTGGAAGATCCGGTCGGTATGCTTTTGCAGAATAAAGGGTGGTACGGAGAGGCATCGCGGATTGTTGGTATCGTGAAAGATTTTAACTTCCAACCGTTGCGTGAGAAAGTTAAACCGGCTTATCTGTATTATTCCCGCCGGCTGTTAAATACATTATATATAAAGATTTCTCCTGAGAATAAGGCTGAGACACTGAAGTTTCTGAAAAAGGAGTATGAGAAGATGCGCCCGGATAACGTCTTTACATATCATTTTTTCTCAGATGCCTTGAATCTGAATTATGTTCATGAACGGCAGCTTGGCCAGATGTTTCTGGTCTTTACGATACTGGCTATCATTGTCGCTATGATGGGAGTGTTCGGTCTGGTCGCTTTGTCGACGGTACAACGTACGAAAGAGATCGGTATCAGAAAGGTGAACGGAGCACATTCCCGACGGATTGTGTGGATGTTCTGCCGGGAATATATGGTTGGGGTTGGGATCGCATTTTTTATCGCCTGCCCGTTGAGCTATCTTCTGATGCTTCGCTGGATAAGTAACTTTGCTTATCAGACAACGATCAGTTGGTGGTTGTTTCCGCTGGCTTGCTGTGTCATCTTGCTGATTACGATGTTGACGGTCATTGTCCAGGTTGGGCGTGCTGCCTCCCGTAATCCGGTGACATCATTGCGCTATGAGTGAATGAAATGACAAGCATGGAATAAAAACAGATGATTATGATAAAAGCAATTAGTCTGACAAAAGTGTTCCGTACGGAAAGTGTGGAGACGACAGCCTTGAATGGCATTAATCTGGAAATAAACGAAGGGGAGTTCCTCGCAATCATGGGCCTTCCGGTTGTGGAAAATCGACTTTGCTGAATCTCTTGGGACTGTTGGATAACCCGACGGACGGCGAGCTGTGGTTTCTCGGACAGGAAGTTTCTCAATATACGGAAAATAGCCGTACGGACTTGCGGAACGGAAATATCGGTTTTGTTTTTCAGAGTTTTAACCTGATAGACGAATTGACGGTCTTTGAGAATGTGGAGCTTCCTTTGCTGTATGCAGGTGTTTCGGTCAAGGAACGGGTGGAAAGGGTGAATGCGGCTCTCGACCGGATGCAGATCGCTCACCGTTCGGAACATTTCCCACAACAATTATCCGGCGGTCAGCAACAACGTGTGGCGATTGCCCGTGCCATCGTCACGAATCCGCATATCGTCCTGGCGGACGAGCCGACCGGAAACCTGGATTCCGTCAATGGCAATGACGTGATGAATCTTCTAACGGAGTTGAACCGTAAAGGGACGACCGTCGTGATGGTTACCCACTCCGAGGAAAATGCCCGGATGGCAGGTCGGCTGATCCGTATGATAGATGGCAATATTTTGACAGAAAGCAGAAAATGAATGGAAACATTAATAAAATAAGATAATGAAGAGACTAAATTTAAGTTGGGTGCTTTTTTTGCTGATAGCTTGCAGTTCACCGAAATCCGATCCTTCGAACTGTCCGGTAGCGGATATAAGGGCCGGGCTCGAGAATCCGAAGAGTTTGAAATTGAGTGATGAAATAGAAAGCGTTGATTATGTTCCGTTAGAAGTAACTTCCGATGATGCATCTTTAATAGATGGGGTAGCGAATTATGCCGTTACGGATAAATATATTTATGTTCTCCCGGTAAAGGAGCAGCGGATTGTTTTGTTCGACAGGCAGGGGCATTTTATAAAGACATTGATTCCGTTCGGACAGGGACCTGGAGAGTTTAGCGGTTTCGTTGCCAGTATGCAGGCGGATGAAAAGAACGACCGTCTCTATTTATTCAGTACGGATCGGGTAGAGGTCTATACGTTGGACGGCGAACCTGTGCAGCATTTCACTCATGATTATCAGATTATTTTCCAGTATATGCTCGGTCTGGGACACTTGGCGGCCGTATCTATGCCTTATGTACCTTTCCAGAACGGTAGTTTCGGTATCGGCCTTTTTACGGAAAAGGGAGATACGATTACGATGAAGAATGATTTTTCATCTCCTTTGGTTTCAAGTGATAAGTCAGGTTTGACGGTTCGGATCGCAGCAGGTTATTCCGGTCGGCAGCAATCTGTGTTGTTCAAAACCGGTAGTAACGATACCGTGTTCAGGTTGTTGGACGATAAGATTTCGCCCGCTTGTGTTCTGAGTTTGCGTAACTCGGATGAGGAAATGATCAATTCGCTCGATGTGACGAATTTTAATAGCCTGAAAAACTTTGGAAATGGCAAAGATTACTTTGTTTCCGATCTCTTTGAAACACCCCGTCGATATTATTTCCGCCTGAGGAATAACGACGGGCATTATGTCGCTTCGGTAGATAAGAAAACCGGTGAAGCGTTGGTGGAAAAATGCGAACAACCTGCTTCACTCAAGGAACTGGCGGCTACGACTTTGCAGCATGGTCTTTTAGGGACAAGAAGCTACCAGGGATTCCCGGTCTGGGGAAATATGACAGGGAATGACCTGGTACAGGTCATAACATCGGCAGAGCTTGATTATTATAAGAATATCCGTTCGATTTTAATCCCTGAACAATTGAAGAACTTAGGGGAAGAAAGCAATCCGGTCTTTATATTTTACAAATTAAAGGACTCCTGATCGATCACATTGTTTGTGCTTACCCGAAAAAGTTGTACATTTCTTGTCGCTATTGTAATATCTTTTTAATGCTTTTGTAAGCGGTCGGAAATACACTTATTCTTCCTTTGCAAAAAAATAGAAATTCCAATTATTTGAGAAAAGTTATGCACAGACAAAAAACAGTTAGTAGAAGTTGTATGCGAATGGTTATATTCGTTTCCTTTCTATTTGCAAGTGTGATGGCATTCGCACAAAAACAAATTGCCGGTACGGTTAAAGATGCCGGGGGTGAGCCTCTTGTAGGCGTGAGTATTGTCGAGGTCGGTACGAATAACGGAACTGTAACCGATATTGATGGTAACTATACGATCGGCACCCATCCTGATGCCACGTTACGATTCTCGTATGTCGGTTATGTAACCCAAGAGATGAAAGTAAAGCCTGTTATGTCGGTTGTCCTCATTGAAGACAGCCAGGTGTTGGGCGAGGTTGTCGTTGTTGGCTATGGGAGCATGCAGCGCAAGGATGTGACCAGTTCTATCACGACCATTAAGTCTGATGACTTGAACGTCGGGGTGATGACTTCTCCCGGACAGATGTTGCAAGGAAAAGTGCCGGGGCTTGTGGTCACGACCAGTGGTAATCCTAATGCGACTCCCTCCATCACGCTTCGCGGGGCTTCGACGTTGCGTACGGGGGATGCTCAGTCCCCTTATTATATAGTAGATGGGATACCTGGCGTAGATCTTTCACTTGTCTCTGCCGATGATATCGAGAGCATCGATGTGTTGCGCGATGCCACTGCAACGGCTATTTATGGTTCTAAAGCAGCCAATGGCGTTATCATCATTACGAACGAAAAAAGGAAAGAAAGGCGTTGCGCATGTGAGCTATAACGGCTATGTGGCAGTTGAGAACGTGAGTAAGGACCTTGATCTTGCGACTGCTTCCGATTTGCGCAATTATGCTGCCGCCAATAATTTCGAATTGAGTTCCGATGAAGGTGCCGATACGGATTGGCAGAAAGAGGTTGAACGAACCGGCATCTCGCACAACCATAACATTGCCGTCAGTGGAGGAAATGACAAGTCGAACTATAATGTCAGCTTGAATTACCTTAACCATGAAGGTGTTATCCGAGGCACTGATATGGAACGTTTCACGGCAAGAGCCTTGGCCCAGTCCACAGTGTTTAAAGATCACCTTACGCTTTCTCTTGGCGTAAATGCCAGCCAGACAACGAGCAATGAGGTGCCGGAAGGTTCATCCGGCGCGAGCGTGGTGGATGCGATGATCTATTATTCTCCTACGCAACCGATCCGGAATGAAGACGGTTCGTGGTTCAGATCGAACAGCGTGTCACAATATTACAATCCCTTGTCAATGATCAACGAAGATACGGAGAAGAACATCTATAAACGGATGCAGTTGACCGGCAAGGCGGATCTGAAGATTATCGAGGGGCTTACTTGGAGTGCAGATTTCTCGTATATGATGGACCAGAATACGTCTAATATTTATCATTCCACTAAATCACAGATCGTTAACAGTAATGGAGAAGCGACACGTAATACCTATATGGGTAATAAAACAGTGTTTGAAACGTACGGAAATTATCAGACAACCATGGCCGATAAACATCGTCTGGGCATAATGGTCGGTTACTCTTGGGAAGAATCCAATAGTGACGACGGTTTTGGGGTGACTGTAAAGAACTTTTACAATGACGATGTCAAATATCATAATCTTAGTTACGCCAATACTATCGATGGCATGGACGGTGTGGAAAGCGGGGCGGAGTCGACTCTTCGTATGATCTCGTTTTATGGGCGTGTAAATTATTCATTCGATAGCAAATATAATTTGCAGGCAACCCTCCGCCGGGACGGTTCTTCTGCATTTGGTAAAAACAACCGTTGGGCGACATTCCCTTCTTTCTCGGCTGCCTGGCGGCTTGGTGAAGAACGTTTTATCAAGGATCTTGATGTATTTGATGATCTGAAGTTGCGTGTCGGCTATGGTGTAAGCGGTAATTCGCTTGGTTTCGATGCTTACACGGCCCTGCTACTTACGGTGTGACCGGATGGTTCCAGTACACCGATGCCAACGGAGTCACTTCCAATATGCACACCTTGGGGGCGAACAACAACTCGAATCCGGACTTGAAATGGGAACGTACAGGTATGTTCAATGCCGGCATAGACTTCGGCTTTTTCAAAAACCGTTTGAACGGTACGGTCGAATATTATGATAAACGTACTTCGGACCTCATCTATTATTATCCGGTTTCAACCAACCGTTATCCGTATGGCACGATGACTGCCAATGTGGGCGATATTAGTAATAAGGGGATTGAGCTGACCATCAACGCTGTTCCTGTGCAGGCAAAAGATTTTTCTTGGAGCACAACGTTGAATCTCTCGCACAATAAGAACCGCGTTGAAAAACTCTCTAACCAGATCTATTCGGTGAACTATATTCCACAGGCAGACGCGGTATTGCCGGAAATAGCGGTGTGAACCTGCAACGCATTATGGAGGGATGTCCGATCGGCCAGTTCTATACATACGAATGGGCTGGTTACGATGAGAATGGAGTCTCCCAATTCTATGTCCATGATCCGGAAACAGGCGAGCGTACAGGCGAAACGACAACGTCTCCCAAAGAAACCGATCAGACAAAGACCGGGAGTGCACAGCCTAAACTGACGTATGGCTGGAATAATACGTTGACCTATAAAAACTGGTCGCTCAACATGTTTTTCCAAGGCACTGTTGGTAATAAGATCTTCAATGCCTTGCGTGCACAGTATAATTCCGTCAATCTTATCTCACAAGGGAAGAATGTGTTGAAGGAAGCATTGACCGATCAGAAATATGGAGACGTGAACGCCCAATATCCTTCGGACAGGTATCTGGAAAACGGAAGTTACATGAGGCTTTCTACATTGACACTGTCTTATAATTTCGGGAAAATGGGTGATTGGGTTAGCAATCTGTCTCTTTATGCCACTTGCAACAACGTGTTCACCATCAGCGGCTATAAAGGTACTGATCCGGAAGTGGAACTTGGCGGCTTGACTCCGGGAATACAAGTGCGTGACAACTATTATCCTCATACCCGCACATTTATGTTGGGAATGAAACTTAATTTCTAAAACAACAAGAGTAATCAAGGAAATGAAACATTATATGATAAGAACGATATTTGCTGTAGCTGTTGTGGCTATGGCGACAAGTTGCACCGACCTCGATGTTGATGTGAAGTCAAAATACACAGAATATCCTACCGAGTCGGAAGTTGCTCTCGAAGCGAAAATGGCAGATGTTTATTATGCTTTCCGTAATGCTTTGGGCAACAATTATAACCGTTATCAGGCATTTGCTTCTGATGAAGCTTCCGGTTTGAGTTTTGATGGTGACTATTATGATGGTGCGGAAAATGTGAATCCGACATTACATAATTTCAAGGCTGAGGACGGCCCGCTGAATTATTGGCCTGATTTGGCAAGCGGTATAACCAAATGCAATAAGGCGATCGATGAGTTCGGCGAATCATCGGACGAACTGACGCTTTCCTACATAGCCAATGCCCGTGTGATGAGAGCATTTTACCATTTTATCCTGATGGATAGCTATGGTGACGTCCCCATCCTTGACAAGTTGTATGACGAAGGAGAGGTCATCGAGCGCAAGCCCCGCAAAGAGGTGGCCGAGTTTATCGAAAGTGAATTGCTGCAAAGCATTCCTTCCCTCTCGGAAGCGAATAATGCTGCGACCTACGGGAAGCCGAATAAATGGATGGCGGAAGCATTGCTTGTGAAATTATATATAAATTGGGCGGTCTATACGTGTGGTGATGTGACAACATACGAAGCAGCTACGGCCACAAACACGAAATTGAATGATTGCGTGAAGTATTGTGATGATATCATCAATAGCGGTCTTTTTAATTTGGAGGATGCCTATTGTGAAAAGTTCTTGTATGATAACGGTGTGCATATTTCTGATTTCATCTATGCGATGCCTTATGACTGTGTCAGTGCGCAGGGGTTGCTTTATGGACGTTATCGTTCGTTCCGAAAGATAGACGATGGAACTCCTGTCGGGTATTACGGTGGCTCGATGAAGAACTCATGTGCTGGAATAGTGGCCATGAATCCTGAATTTGCCTCACTTTTCAGCCTTGAGGATGATGACCGGAATAATGCCGTACTTGGAGGAAAAGTATTTGTGCATGATCCTTTGAGCGGTGAAGCTACCGATGAACCTTATATGTATAAAGGAGAACAACTTGAATTTACCAAGGAGATAACACTCAAAGCCGGCGGAGAGGAACAGTTGAATGCGGGTGCGGATGCAAACGGATGGCGACAGGGCTGGCGCTCGATAAAGTTCTATCCGAATCCTTCCGAATATTCGTTGTATAGCCGTAACCAAAGCAATGATGTGCCTATATTCCGTTATGCGGATATCCTGTTGACCAAAGCGGAAGCCATTTTGCGTGGGGCAGAGGCGACAAATGGAGATACGCCCCAATTGCTGTTCAACCAGATAAGAAGCTATGTGAATGCTCCATTGCTTGGCCATGCTCCGTCATTGCAAGAACTGCTTGACGAACGTGGACGGGAATTTTTTGATGAAAGTTGGCGACGGAACGATATGATACGTTTTGGAACATTCGAAAGCGAGTACGGCTTTCATAAGAAGAATTTCCCGAATGCTAATTTTGACAAAAGCCGGCGAATCTTTCCTGTTCCGCAAAATGTGCTGAACGAGAATACGAACTGGAAACAGAATCCTGGTTATTGATGGGGTGAAATTGATGTGGATCCTGTTTTAATCCAAATTTCCCATTGGAATTTTTCCGTTGGGAAATTTGTTTTTAAGAAGCTGCTTATGGAACTGAAAAGAATTATATTCCCATTTTTGCTATTGGTCTGTATGGCGAGTGGGCCTCGAACACAGGCCGCCTGTGAAAATTTTCAACGCATTGCTTTTATTGCTGATGCGCATATACAGGATGTTGTGGGGCATCCTGAACTGGTCCGCTCTATGGAAGTGCAAGTACAATCTACCCGGCTGTTCAATGAGAATTATTTTGCCTTGATCGCTGCTCTTGAGGATGTGGTGAAACGGGGCATTTCATTGGTGGTGCTTCCGGGCGACTTGACGGATGACGGGCAGTTGGTCAACCAGGAGGCGGTGAAACGCATACTCGATGAATATGCTTGCCGCCATGGGGTTTCTTTCTTTGTGACCACAGGTAACCATGATCCGTTGCGCCCGTTTGGTACGGAATGCACGAGGCACGATTTCTTGACTCCTACCGGGCAGACGACCGCATTGACAAGCGATGTCTCGTTGGGAGGCAAGGGCATGGTGGTAGATACTTTGCTTCGTAGTGCCGGTTATCGGGAAGAAATGGCTTGCTATGCCCGGTTCGGCTATTTCCCTCAGTCTGCTTATTATTACTGGGAGAGTCCTTTCTGCTCTTATACATATGACACCTACGACTATCAACGGGCTTTGGCAGAAAGTCCGATAGATAAGCGTTGCTATCTTCTTTGTGATTCGCTTGTAGCCAACGATGCAAGCTATTTGGTGGAGCCGGTTAAAGGGCTTTGGTTGCTGGCTATCGACGGGAGCGTCTATCTGCCTGACGGTGTGAAAAACGGAAAGCAGCAATATCAGGGTGCTGGTTCGGGGTATAACAATGTCTTGAAGCACAAACCGTTTTTGTTGCCATGGGTGAGGAAAGTTGCCGAAGAAGCTAAACATAGGAACAAAACCTTGGTTGCTTTCTGCCATTATCCACTTGTCGATTTCAACAGGGGGGCTTCTCCGTTGATTGAAGCTTATTGGGGTAAAAATAAATTTGATCTCAGCCGTGTGCCTGCTGACAGCATTGCGGAAGCATTTTGGGAAGCCGGTATTCGTATTCATGTGGCGGGGCATATGCATGTGAATAATACAGGGGTGAAAGTTGGGAAAGACGGCAGTCGTTTGTACAATATCCAAGTTCCATCCATTGCCACTTGCGTGCCTGCTTACAAGATCTTAACGATAAAGGATACGAACACTTTTGAGGTATCGACGGTTTTACTTGATAGCGTGCCGGGTTTTAACAGCCTGTTTCCTTTGTATGAAAAGGAATATGCGTATACCCTGTCATCTGGCAAAAAACCAATATGGAGCAAAGAAGCTTTAAATTCTAAAAGTTATGCCGAGTTTTGTGACTGGCAGTTCAAAGATTTGGTGCGTACTCGGTTTGTTCCGAATGATTTGCCACCGGTTCTTTTGGATAGTTTGTCACAGGAGGATGAGAGAGCTCAATTGCTTTCTGATTTGGTGCTTGACCTTTACCGTTTGCGTTATGCCGGCAGCTTGGCACGGAAATGCATTCCCAATAAACGTTTGGAGCAATATCAAGAGATGTTTGAGGAAATTAAACGACAATCGGTTTCATCCGAATTTGTGAAACAGATGGATGTGTTGGAACGAATCTTTCAACGTTTTCTTGAAGTTGAATTGGATACAGATGTTATACATTGTTTGTGCTTACCCGAAAAAGTTGTACATTTGTCCCCTCGAAAATCAGACGGAATATGGATAGAATCCGATTAAAAGACAAAGAATTTGAACTCTTTATCCCGGAAGAGGAGATAAAAGAAGCGATAGCAAAAGTGGCGGAACGTATTCGTGCCGATGTGGAAGGCACACATCCGTTATTCGTAGGGATTCTGAACGGAGCTTTCATGTTCACTGCGGAGTTGATGCGCCAGTTGAACGAGCCGTATGAAATCACTTTTGCCCGCTATTCATCCTACAAGGGGACCAGTACGACCGGTGTAGTTCGTGAGATTATGCCGGTACAGGCCGATGTGAAAGGGAGGACTTTGATCTTGATCGAGGATATCATCGATACCGGCTTTACGATGCAGTATGTTATGGATAAGCTTCGCAAGGACGGGGCGGCCGATGTTAAGTTGGCGACTATGCTGTTCAAGCCTGATTCGTTGAAGTGCGATCTGAAACCTGATTATATCGGCATCCGGATTCCGAGTGACTTTATTGTCGGTTACGGACTGGATTATGATGAACAGGGACGGGGCTATCGGGATATCTATAAGATAATTGATCATTTGGGAAGAGGAGGAAATTTATTAGATTAATGTATAATAAGAGGCGATGGATAGTTGGATAGCTGGCGAGTAATTGTCAATTGCCAATTGTCAATTGTCAATTTAAAAAGTTTACTTTTTATGTTGAACATTGTTATTTTTGGTGCTCCCGGTTCAGGAAAGGGAACACAGAGCGAATTGATTATTAAAGAATATGGTTTGGACCATATCTCTACAGGTGATGTTTTGCGTTCTGAAATGAAGAACGAGACAGAGCTGGGTAAGATTGCTAAAGATTATATCGAAAAAGGACAACTGGTTCCGGATGAGTTGATTGTTGACATGCTGGCTAAGGTTTTGGACAGCAAGGTGAACTCCAAAGGTGTCATCTTCGACGGTTTCCCCCGTACGATCCCGCAGGCAAAAGCACTGAAAGAAATGTTGAACAAACGTGGAACCGATGTATCCGTTATGCTGAACCTTCAGGTAGAAGAAGAAGAACTGATCAACCGTCTGCTGGAACGTGGTAAGGTCTCAGGCCGTTCGGATGATAATCTGGAAACAATCAAGTCAAGACTGGATGTTTATCACAAACAGACTGCTCCTTTGGCTGATTACTATATCGGTGAAGGCAAACATGTTGCCATCAAAGGTATGGGGACAATCGAAGAAATTTTCGGGCGTATCAAAGAAGCGGTAAATAATTTGTAATAGATTTATGAATGGGATTTATGATTTATGATTTATGATTTATATCCTTTGTCGCTATGAATCATAAATCATAAATCATAAATCATAAATTAAAGAGTAAAAGTGGCTGAATCAAACTTTGTAGATTATGTAAAGATCTATTGCCGCTCAGGTAAGGGCGGGAGAGGGTCTTCTCACTTTCGCCGCGAGAAATACATTCCGAAAGGAGGTCCCGATGGAGGCGATGGAGGGCGAGGAGGCCATGTGTATCTTCGTGGAAACCGGAATTACTGGACGCTTCTTCATCTGAAATATGAACGTCATATCATGGCGACAAATGGTGAAGGCGGCGGTGCTAAACGCAGTTTTGGGAAAGACGGTGAAGATCGTGTGATAGAGGTCCCTTGCGGAACAGTCGTGTATGATGCCGATACGGGTGAGTTTATCTGTGATGTGACCGAGGACGGTCAGCAGGTAATGCTATTGAAAGGCGGGCGTGAGGATTGGGTAACTGCCACTTCAAGACGTCGACCAATCAGGCTCCCCGTTATGCACAACCCGGCGAACCGGCGCAGGAACGTATGGTGATCTTGCAATTGAAACTGCTGGCCGATGTCGGTCTGGTCGGTTTCCCGAATGCAGGAAAGTCGACGTTGTTGTCGGTTGTTTCGGCTGCCAAACCGAAGATTGCCAATTATCCGTTCACGACGCTCGAACCGAATCTGGGGATAGTAAGCTATCGTGACAACCGTTCGTTCGTTATGGCCGATATCCCTGGCATTATCGAAGGTGCCAGTGAAGGTAAAGGGTTGGGATTACGCTTCTTGCGCCATATCGAACGCAATTCGTTACTCCTGTTTATGGTGCCGGCCGATGCGGATGATATCAAGAAGGAATACGAAATTCTTTTGGGCGAACTGGTCAAGTATAATCCTGATTTGCAGGGTAAAAGTCGTGTTCTGGCTATTACCAAGAGCGATATGCTGGATGAGGAGTTGATCGAGGCATTGTCCGAAGATCTGCCGGAAGGCGTTCCTTATGTATTTATTTCTTCCGTTACCGGAATGGGGATCACCGAATTGAAAGACCTGTTATGGAAGGAACTGAACAAAGAAACGTTCCATGAGGTAGAGCGTATTGTACATAAGAACATCGATGTAAGCGCACTTTCGCTTGATGATGATGATTTTGTTATTCCTCTTGAGGAAGATGATCCCGACGACGATGAAGAGTATGAAGAATATGAAGATTGGTATGACGCAGAAGATGACGATATTTCCAAATGATAAAGTGAAGATGTTGCAATTTCCCGCATTAAGCGAGGATTGCAACATCTCTCATTTTGTGACAACCCGCCAAGGAGGTGTGAGCGAAGGTGCATATGCTTCCTTTAACCCCGGCGAATACAGCGGGGACAATCCGGAAGCTGTCCGGGCGAACCGGAAACTTCTTTCAGATGTGCTTGGAATTCCTTCCGAACGTATTTTCGTGCCTTTCCAGGTTCACGGGGCGGAGATTCGTTCGATCGAGCCTTTTTTTCTTTCCCTTCCATTGGAAGAACAGCAGCTTTATATGCACGGTGTAGATGCTCTGGTGACGAATGTGCCGGGAGTTTGCATTGCCGTCTCAACAGCTGATTGTGTCCCTGTCCTGCTGTATGCTCCCGATGTAAAGACGGTGGCCGCCATTCATGCTGGTTGGCGGGGAACCGTACAGCGGATCGTCGCGAAAACCGTTCGCTTCCTTATTGATGAATATGGAGCCGATCCTTGTCTCATGAAAGCCGGTATCGCTCCTTCCATCGGTCCCGATGCCTTTGAAGTCGGCGAGGAGGTTGTCGACGCCTTTCGGGAAGCCGGTTTTGAAATGCCGCGTATTTTGAAGCGCAATGTCGATACAGGAAAAGCTCATATCGATTTATGGGAGGCTAACCGACTGCAACTATTGTCCGAAGGCCTCTCAACCGGACATATCGAACTAGCCGGCATCTGCATTTACACCCATCCCGACGATTTCTTCTCCGCCCGCCGTTTGGGAATCAAGAGCGGGCGTATCTTGTCCGGTATCATTGTTAAATAGATGGTAAATAACAATCTATAGTTTTATAAATCATAAATTTTCCCTATGTTACACATTTCAATTTCAGAAGAAGTAGCTACCGCCTGTCCGGATTTACATGTTTTGGTCCTGTCTTGTGATGTTTGCAATTCGGAACCGGATGAACGGCTTTGGCAGGAGATAGCGGACGAAGAAAAGGTAGTCCGGGAAACAGTTAAACTGGAACAAATCAACAAATGGCTCCCTATACAGGCTACCCGCCAGGCTTATAAGCGTCTGGGAAAAGATCCGAATCGTTATCGTCCTTCTTCTGAAGCGTTGCGGCGGCGTATTCTTCGTGAATTACCCCTTTATAAGGTCGATACGTTGGTTGATCTCATCAATTTGGTTTCTATCCGTAGCGGATATTCCATTGGCGGCTTCGATGCAGATAAGATTGCCGGTGGAAGTCTGGTGCTGGGAGTCGGTAGGGAAGGTGAAGTTTATCATGGAATCGGGCGTGGAGAACTGAATATTGCAGGTTTGCCAGTCTATCGGGATGCGGTCGGCGGGGTCGGAACTCCGACCAGCGATGAGGAACGGACAAAAATAGGGCTGGATACCACCCGCCTGTTAATGATTATAAATGGTTATTCCGGATTGGATGGTCTGGAGTCGGCAGGAAAGTATGCGGCAGACTTATTAAGCAAATATGTTTCAGCTATAAACATGGAGGCGGAACTTATTACAGCTGAGGATAGGCGGAAAATAACACTATAATTGTGTTATAGCAATGTTAATTATGCTTACAAAATATAAAAAGCACCTGTTTTTATGCTAAAAAACATCTATATCCTTTTGTTTTAATCGATTAATCTATAAATTTGCCTCCGTTAACGAATTAACAAAACAAAAAGAAACATGATCGAATTGATTGGAACAAACGCCGGCCTTGTTTGGAACGCATTAAATGAAGGCGGTAAGATGAGTGTTAAGGCAGTAAAGAAAGCGACTAAGATTAAAGCGGAAAAAGATATGTATGCTGCTTTTGGTTGGTTAGCGAAAGAAGGCAAATTGGCTTTCGAAGACGTCGAGGGTGAATGGTATGTTGCGTTAGTATAAATATAGCGTAGCTGAATCTATTAGAAGGAGGGCTGTTCGGATTTTAGTTTGAACGGCCTTTTGTGTATCCGGACGTTTTCTGTCAAAAAAACAAACCGATTCGTTGTTTTATTCAATTCTATAGTTTACTTTTGTGTAGAATTTGGTGTGAAATGACCGAAGATCATAAAAGATTGTTGGCTGTATTTGATGTTAGGGTTCGTGATTTGATGGAGCTTTGCGATAGGCAAAAGCAGAAAATCAACGAGCTTGAAGATTTTTTGGTACAGAAGGAAGGAGAACTTCAACAAGCAATGAAGACGATCGAAGAGTTGAATGCCAAATGTGATAACATGCTGACTGCACGGGTTGTTTCTGTCAATGAGGGAGAAATGAAAAGTGCCAGGATGAGGTTATCGAAGTTAGTGCGGGAAGTAGACAAGTGCATTGCACTATTAAACGAATAGAGGCGATGGACGATAAATTTCTTATACATGTAGAGATAGCCGGTAAAAGTTATGGTATCAGGATCAACCGGAACGAAGAGCAGGTAGCCCGTGAGGCTGTCCGGCAAATCAGGATGAAAATGGACCAGTACCGGAAGAAATATTCCGAAGTGGATGTAAAAGATTTGTTAGCCATGGTGACCTTCCAACTATCAGTGGAAAATTTGATGTTGGAGGATAAGAATGACACAAGTCCCTTTACTGAAAAGATACAGGAACTGACCGATAAATTGGAAAGTTACCTGAAGGATAAATAGTTGTAAGAATAAAGAAGATGCGTTTCCGCACTACTTTGCATGGGGATTCCATGTAAGGCAGTGCTTTTTTTGTATAATAATATAACTGAATTTAAACTATAAGTAAAATGGGTATGACTATAATCATAGCACTTGTAACCTTCGTTGTCGGAGGTTTGCTCGTGTGGTTTGTGATGAGAGTCCTTATGAAGTCAAGGTATGACGCTGTGATACGCGAGGCTGAAAAGGAGTCGGAAGTAATGAAGCAGAAGAAATTGCTCGAAGTAAAAGAGAAGTTCCTTCATTTGAAAGCGGATCTGGAGAAACAGGTGTCCGTACGTAATTCAAAGATACAGTCCGTAGAGGCTAAGTTGAAACAACGCGAGTTGGGCTTGAACCAACGCCAGGAAGACTTGCAGCGCAAAAATAGTGAAGTGGATGCCGTAAAGGAGAACCTGGCCGCCCAACTGGAACTGGTAGAAAAGAAGAAGCAGGATCTGGATAAACTTCACCAGCGTGAAATCGAACATCTGGAAACCCTTTCCGGACTTTCTGCCGAAGAAGCGAAAGAACGTTTGATCGAATCCCTGAAAGACGAGGCTAAGTCCGAAGCCACTTCCTATATCAACGAAATCATGGAGGAAGCGAAGATGACGGCCAATAAGGAAGCGAAGAAAATCGTTATCCAGTCCATCCAGCGTGTGGCTACCGAAACGGCAATCGAGAATTCGATTACAGTCTTCCATATCGAATCAGACGAAATAAAAGGCCGTATCATCGGTCGCGAAGGCCGTAACATCCGGGCGTTGGAAGCGGCAACCGGTATCGAGATCGTGGTTGACGATACGCCTGAAGCAATCGTGTTGTCCGGCTTTGATCCGGTTCGTCGTGAAATAGCTCGTCTGGCTTTGCACCAGTTGGTACAAGACGGACGTATTCACCCGGCACGTATTGAAGAAGTAGTTACGAAAGTGAGAAAGCAGGTTGAAGACGAAGTGGTGGAAACCGGTAAACGTACCGTTATCGACCTCGGTGTTCATGGCTTGCATCCTGAACTGATCCGTATGATCGGTAAGATGAAATATCGTTCTTCTTATGGCCAGAACTTGCTGCAGCACGCACGCGAAACGGCGAACTTATGTGCAGTGATGGCTTCTGAACTGGGATTGAACCCGAAAAAGGCAAAACGCGCCGGACTGTTGCATGATATAGGTAAGGTGCCTGATGACGAGCCAGAATTGCCGCACGCAATCTTAGGCATGAAACTTTGCGAGAAATATAAAGAAAAACCGGATATCTGCAATGCCGTAGGTGCTCACCACGACGAAGTGGAAATGCAGACACTGCTTGCTCCGATCGTACAGGTTTGTGATGCTATTTCAGGTGCACGTCCGGGAGCCCGTCGTGAGATCGTTGAGGCTTATATCAAGCGTTTGAATGATTTGGAACAGTTGGCTCTTTCTTATCCGGGTGTAGTGAAGACATATGCTATCCAGGCCGGTCGTGAACTCCGCGTAATTGTCGGAGCTGACAAGATCGACGATAAGGATACCGAAAACCTGTCAAACGAAATCGCAAAGAAGATCCAGGATGAAATGACTTATCCGGGCCAGGTGAAGATTACGGTAATTCGTGAGACTCGTGCGGTAAGTTATGCTAAGTAGAATCGATAATCATTGAATAAGTTTATGGAAGGCCGGGCTGAATAAAGTCCGGCTTTTTTATTTTTCCGCCATAATCAGGAATTTGCCTTCATTTTTGTATGCACTGGTTTGATTATAAGATTGTTAATGGGTGAAGGTGAATAGTAAAAGTACCTTCACCTGTTACGGTTGTCTTCATTTGCGGGTGAGTCGGGTATGGGAGGTACTATACCGCTTTGTATAAGAGATCGGACTTGGTGTATCTGGGAGGGGAGGGGTGAAAGTAAATTTGTTAGGTGAAGGTAGATATCGAGATTGCCTTCACCCCTCCGCCTAATAATAACCAAAAGGTCTCAAGGAAAGGTGAAGCCTAATCGGATACTTACACAAAAAAAGCGGTTGTCTGGAAATGAGGCAACCGCTTTTTTAGTTGTTATTGTGGGACGGACTACTTATTTGTAGCTGTAACCCGCTTTCTTCTGTGCGCTGTTGGCATTAGCACCAGGGATCAGAGTGAAGCCCCACTTGTATTCCCGGTCTGCCGGTAAAGTGTATTCCGGTTCCGGACGTGAATACCAACTGTCGTAGCCGGCTAATCCCTGTTGTTTTAGGTCTACACATACTTCAACGAAGTTACGCGGTGTGATGTCGTTGATATGTGTCTGGCGAGGTTTGTCGTACGGTCCGATTTCCGGACGGTTGGCAATCTCTTCAGGTGTGAAGTTGTTCCACTGGTACGGACGGTTGGTCGCCTTGCCGGCATCGAAGTCTTCGACGGAGTTACGCATAGCGTTGAATTCCATCTCGTCGTCTGCAACGATCAAGAGGTTCTTGCCTTTACCTCCTAAAGAGATCCAGCGGGTGTCGCAGTGGTGACCGTTTTCCTGTGGGCGGACATAGGGGAAATACTGTTCTTCTGCCGTGCTCTTATACTGTCCGATCATGTAACCTGCTTTGCGGTCCCAATAGTTTTCCAACGGACCACGACCGAAATATTCCAGTTGGTTCATCGTTGCCGGCAGACGGAAGCGTACACCGATACGCGGAACGACCATCTTGTCGCGTTCGCTCATGTTCTCGCGGCCCGGAGAGAAGGTGGCGGTTGCAGTCGCTTCCGATATTTCGATCTTTTTCCCATCCAAATGAGCTGGAGTGAAAAGTGTAGCTACGTTCATGGTGCCATCGGGATAGATTTTATAAGTGATGATGAACTGGTTGCCGGCCGGCAGTTTATAGTCAGCCTTCACGATTGCATTGCCGTCTACGATTTCAGCGGAAGTGCTTGTCACGTTGAAGTTGCGACTTGAGATTTCCCAGATTTCCAGACGCTGTGGGTCACCGCTTCCGTAATCATTATCATTCGGGGCACGCCAGAAATTCGGTTGGATACCGAAACCTTCATTGAAGTATTCCGTGTTGCCCACCTTGTAAGAGGTGACGACACCGGCTTTCTTGTCGAATACGAAGCTTACTTTCGAGGAAGTCACTTTCACGTTGTTTCCTTCTTCCGATACAGTCAGTTTAGGACCACCGGCCTTGTAAGCCGTCTTGTCGGCTTCGACAGGCAGACGGAACTGGTCCAGTGCGATATCGTGACCGGCAGGAACAAGACCTTCTGCCTTTATGGTCGTAACGACGAAGTCAACTAAATAATCCACACCAGCTTGCGGTTTCAGGCCGGCTACGGGAACCGTGATTTCCTGTGAAGCCTGCGGAGCCAGGTCGAGTGACATCTTGTTGCTCTTGATGATCTTGTTGTTTGCTTTTATGGTATAAGTAAACATATAGTCCTTCAGATTCGTGAAGTAGAAGCGGTTGGTGATTTTGAACACACCGTTTGCCGCATCGACTGCTTCGAAGCCGACGTTCTGATGCGTGAACTTCACTTCTGCCATTCCCGGATGGGGGGTGCGATCCGGATTGACCAAACCGTTGCAAAGGAAGTTGCCGTCGCTCGGCATATCTTTGCCGAAGTCACCACCATAGGCGTAAAACTCTTTTCCGTTTTCATCTTTGGTAAGGATACCCTGGTCTACCCAGTCCCAGATCCAACCGCCTTGCAGGTTCGGATATTTGTAGATGGCTTGCCATTGTCCCCACAGGTTACCGGTTGAGTTACCCATCGCATGGGCATATTCGGACGGTGCAATCGGACGGTCGCTACCCTGTGCGCCGATTTCTTCCAGCCATCCGGCACTTGGGTATTGCGGTACATACATATCGCTATTCCATTCCCAAAGAGCACGTTCGTAGTTGACCGGACGGTTCATCAGATTTTTGTCTTTATTCTTTACATACAGGTAAGTCTGGTAGAAGTTGTAACCGTTTCCGGCTTCGTTACCTAATGACCAGATTGTCACAGACGGATGGTTTTTGTTGCGTTCGTACATGTTGACCGTACGGTCCATGTGCGGTTTCAACCATTCCGGATTGTTGCCTAATGTTCCACCTTTGCGCAGATTGTAGTACATGCCGTGTGATTCGATATTAGCTTCGTCGTAAACATACAATCCGTATTCGTCACAAAGCTCGTAGAATCTGCGGTCCTGCGGATAGTGGCACAGACGGACGGAGTTGATGTTGTTCTTCTTCATGATTTCGAAGTCCTTACGCATTAGCTCTTCTGTCACGTAGTGTCCGGTCAGCGGGTTGTGTTCGTGGATGTTTACTCCTTTGAATTTGATCGGCTGGCCGTTGAACAGCAGGACGGTGTACGGTTTGCCGTTGCCGGCGATCTGATCGATCTCTTTGATTTCGATGCGGCGGAAACCGACGTTCTGCGGGATTACTTCCGTCACCTTGCCGTCTTCCTTGATTGTCATCAACAGTTTGTAGAGGTTTGGATGTTCCGCGTTCCAGGTTTCTACATTGTTCAGTGTCTTTTCGAACGAAGTTGTTGCAATCGTGTTCGGACTTACCCACAGTTTGTTTTCGGCTGTTGCAGCCACGTTGCCTTTTGCATCTAATAATTCGTATGTGACGTCGATGTTCTTAACCTTGTCGGAATGGTTCTTGATATCCATTGCCAAGCTGAAGATACCGTTTTTGTAGGTGTCGTCGAGCGTGGAGACAATGCGGTAATCATTGACGGCGATCTTGGGCTGTGACCATAGATAGACGTCGCGTTCGATGCCGCTCAGACGCCAGAAGTCTTGGCATTCCAGATAGGAACCTGTGCTCCAACGGAAGATTTTCAGTGTCAGCACATTCTTGCCCGGCTGCAGGTATTTGTTGATCAGGAATTCGGCCGGATTTTTGGAATCTTCGCTATAGCCGACTTCCTTGCCGTTTACATAAACATATAAACCTGATTTAGCTCCGGCGATGTGCAGATATACGTCACGTCCGTCCCAACCGGCAGGAATCTCGAAATCGCGGCGGTAAACACCTACCGGATTCGTTTCCGGCAACAGCGGAGGTTGCGGGTTACGCGGTTTGAACTCATATCCGTGATTTGTATAGATGGCGGTACCATGTCCCTGAACTTCCCAGTTTCCCGGAACGGTGATGTCGTCCCAATCGGAAGTGCTGACAGAAGGATCTGTGATATTGGCAGGAAGGTCTTTGTACGAATCTACAAAATAGAATTTCCATGTGCCGTTCAGCAATGAATAGAAAGGACTTTTTTCATACTGGGAAGAGAGAGCTGTAGCACGGTCTCCATAAGTCATAAAAGAGGAGCGGGGTGCCTCTTTATTAACGGCAACGACCTGAATGTCCTGCCAATAAGGCTTCTCTGGCTGGTTTGTCGCATTGTCAGCCAAAGCGGTGCCAGAAGGAAGCAACTCAATGCTCCTGTGAGCATCGTTTGTTTGATCATGTGTTTCATATGCATTTTTAATTTAGATTAGACTTAGTCAGTTGAAAGTTGAGAGTTGAAAGTTGAAAGTGAAAAGAGTATTTCTTTAACTTTTCAACTTTCAACTCTCAACTGTTTTATCTTGCTGCGTAGAAAGAATACCCTTCGGCTACCTGTTTGAAAGCAAGTACGCCTGCCTGGTTCAGTTCCACATTCATTTCTTTGCCGTCAGGAAGGTACATGACAACTTCGTCGTCACTTGTGAACTTCAACAGCTTGGTCGATTCACCGTCTGCTTCTACACTCCAGCTTTTATCTGTTTCATTGAAAACCAGGTCGACCGCTTTTTCTTCTCCTTCTTTCTGGATGTGGTAGCCGTCTTTCTTTGTTTCGATAGCATACGTGCCGTCTTTTGTTTCGATAGTTTTTACCGTACCGGTATCTGCAACAGGGTTGCTTCCGCTCCAGAATTCAATTGAGTTCAATACCAATATGTCGGCTAATGCAGAGATTTCGTAAACCGGAACAATCCAGAATGCGATGAAAACCAGTTCGTTTACAAACTTGCTGTCAATGTTTCTGTTCCAATCCAACAGCTTATTGGACAACCCAAATGATCCAATACATGATGAGAATAATACACTGCTGGCGAGCGTTGCCGCCACCAATAAAGTTACACTTTTTTTCTTCATGAATATTTAGTATTTGTAGTTAATTTGGGGACGAAGATAACAATTTATGCGATAATAGCTATTAATGGAGAACTTATAATTATCTATAGGTAACTTTATATACGTCTTTTATTAAGCGAAGAGACTGTTTGAAAGAAGAAAGACTCCTGAAACTTTTCGAATGAATTCTTCAAAAAACTTCAGAAGTCTCTCTTTTTTATTTAATAGATAATGTCAACTGTCAATAACCAGGGTTCTGGTCCGTAGCCAATAGCGGATTCAGGTCGATAGCCGTTTGAGGAATGGGTCTTAAACTCATACGACTGTCCCATTTCATCGTAAGAACTTTTTCTCCGTCAGGCATAGTGATAGGAACATTATTTAATTGAGCATTCCAGTAAGCATCTCCGTAACGGCTCAGGTCGTCGCTGCGCATACCTTCGCCAGCCAATTCGATGCGGCGTTCAGTCTTAATCAGATTCAATCCTTCTTCTTTGCCGAGGCTTGTCGGAACATCGGGCATACCACAACGTTCGCGAAGCTGGTTTAAAGCTGCCTGGGTTTGTCCGTCAAAACCGGTTGTTTGCGTATGTGCTTCGGCGAAGATTAACAGGATTTCTGCATAACGGATGCAAGGATAGTCACCGGTTGCCTGTCCATCATTGTTTGCGTCATTTTCCAGTGGTGACATTTTACGGAAATTAAAACCGGTCTTAGACTCGTTGTTCCCGTTTTTAATCCATTCATAGATGAAGTCCGTGCCGTAATTGGTCTCATACCAGCTTGAATGGGAATAAAACAGAGGCATATAGACGGCTGTCTCGATTACGGAATTCCTGCATATATTCATAGTCTTTCAGTTTGCCACTGTTGATCAAATTGGATGCGAAAGATATGAATTTGGCTTCTCCTTCCGGGGCTTTATAATCATCCAGATCTTTTTTGATTTACTGTATGCCTCTTTACGTTTTTCTATGCTTGGAGTAGTCGGTGTCTTGCCTTCTACCGTCCAGTAAGCATCGACCAAGTTCTGTGTCGGGGTTACGGAAGACCAACCACCCAACTGGTTGGGGCGAATGCTTGTATAGCGCGTCATGTCCTGATAATCCCAGCTTGAGGCTGTGTATTGACGGGTCATTACATATTCCGGATTATCCGGATTCCCGTTTTCCGTGTGCCACAAAGTCTCGTAGCTGAAGATACCTTTTATGAAAGCGTCACGGTCGATACCATATTTATCAAAGTCGATATATAGTTCCATTTCTTCCGCTTCTTTCTTTTGGGCTTCAGTCAGCTCGTTTACTTTGAAAAGAGAGAAGCCTCCTTTGTCCATGATCTCTTTGGCGGTAGCTTCGGCCGTTGCATAATCTCCGAAATAAAGAGCTGCCCTTGCTTTTACGGCCAGAGCTGCGTATTTCGTCATGCGTCCTTTTTCATTTGGATAGCCACCTGCATATTTTTCAGGAAGTATAGCGGCCGCGGCTGTCAGTTCATTAATAATGAATTCTCGCACCTTGCTTACTTCATCGCGTGGAATGTTGGGTGAGTCATAAGACGGGACATCGGTGATCAAAGGTACTTTTCCGAATGTGAGGGTCAGGTTCAAATAAGTCCATGCGCGCATAGCACGAACTTCGGCTTTAAACCGCTCTTTCAGGTTTTCGTCCATCGGAACATTTTCCACTTCCTGCAAGAATATATTTTGTTTGCGTACGGTCTCGAAGTTGTAACCTTCATCATACAAGGCACTCAGACCGTTTTGCAGGTAGATGGAACCGCTTGATTCCCAAGCATACTGGCAGTAAGCGTCATTCGTATAGGAATCGCTATGGACTGCCGCACCGGGGATGCTTGCTGAGTAAACGGCGTTCAGATTATACCAGGCATCTTTTTCTGATGTCCAAAATGTTTCCGTTGCAATGCTGGAAGTAGGCTCAACATCCAAATCGCAACTGCAAACAGTTGCTCCCAGAGCCATGCAAAGGAATGTATGTTTGAATATGTTATTAACTGTTTTCATTTTGCTTTTTATTTAGAATGTTAAGTTTACACCGAGTGATATGGAAGAAGAACCGCGGGTGTCTGTACCACGTCCCGAAGGAGTTTCCGGATCGAAGTCTTCCATTCTCTTGTCGGCACGGATCGTGAATGGATTCTCGGCAGAGACATACAGCTTCAACGCGTCTACTCCTAAATGCTGAATCTGGCTCTTGTTGAAATTATATCCGAATGTGATGTTTTTGATACGGAAATAGTCGGAGTCGAACAGCCAGAAATCGGAGAATTTGTTGTTGAATGTCGAATGCGTACTTGTACGTGGATAGATACGTGGGTAAGCTGCATTAGGGTCTGGATTGTCTACAGTCCAGCGTTTCAAGTGGAATTCACGCGGGCTGGCATTGTCAGAGAATGCCCATGCCTGTTCTTGATAGAAACGAACCATCGTTCCGGTGACACCTTGTCCGAACATGCTTAATTCGAATCCTTTGTAACGCAGGTTCAGGTTGACACCGTATGTGATGTCGGGCACGTCGCAAGCCAGATAATCTCGGTCCTTGTCTGTCAACTGTCCATCTCCGTCCAAATCGACGTATTTGATATCTCCGGCTTGCGGAGTAATGCCATCTGTGATGTAGTTACCGTTGTCGATATCTTCCTGTGTCAATAAACCGTCTGTGCGGAAACCATAGAATGTACCGATTGCATAACCTACTTTTTGATCCAAGGATCTTCGATCATCGGATCATTCGCGCCTAAATCTTTCACTTTGTTCCAGTTTTTGGACAAGTTGAATCCTACCGTGTAAGAGAAGTCGCCGATGTTATTGTTGTGGGATACGTTGAATTCCAGTCCCTTGTTGCTTACCTTACCGATGTTCTGCGAAACCTTATAATCTTTATTGATACCTACTTCGGCTGGGCTTGGGTAAGACAGCAGGATATCTTTGGTTTGTTTGTCGTAAAACTCACCTGTAAAACTGAAAAGTCCGTTGAGGATGTCGAAATCGACGCCGACATTGGTGATTGTCACGGTTTCCCAGCCTAAGCTGGTGTTGGCAGGTTTACCTTCCCGGATACCGCTGACGATTGTGTTTTCGAAGTTGTAGTTACCTCCCTGAACATAAGTAGCGAAATAGTCATACTGGCCTACGTTATTAATATTACCAAGCTGTCCCCAGGATGCGCGTAACTTTAGGTTGTCGATCCAGTTTGCATCTTGCATAAAGCCTTCCTGGTTGATACGCCATCCGGCAGAGAAGGAAGGGAAGAATCCCCAGCGATTGTCTTTGTGGAAACGAGATGAGGCATCGGCACGGAAGTTGGCTTCTAACAGATAGCGATCTTGGAACGAGTAGTTCAAACGTGCGAAATATGACATCAGTTTGTCTTCGTAAACGTCACCTTCCGTATTCATGTCGCTTGGTGCGCTCGAACCGCCATTGATACCAGTCATACCGTTTGTCGGGAAGTTACGACGCCATGATTTTTGTTGCTGGTATTTGTAATGCTCATAGGAGACACCGCCTAATGCGCTTATATTATGATTGTCGTTGCTCCAGTTATAGTTTGCTAAACCGTTATAAGTCAGACGGGTGTTTTCATTCCAGTCATAAGTCATCTTAGATGCCGTCACATCTGTTCCGTTCAGTTCTTTGCCTGTGACGAAGTCTTTGATCTTGTTTCTATTGGCTTCGTATGTTTTGCCTTTGTAGTCATACGCTTTGTAGATCATCTGTCCGGTCAATGTCAGTCCTTTTACGGGTTTGATGTCGAGAGCGAGATCGATCAGGGTGTTCTGAGACTTGTTGTTGTTCCATCCTCCTTCTTCAAGACGCGCAATGGGTTGCGTTGCATGTTTACCAGTGCTGCTGGATTACCTCCTTCATAACTACCCCATTCACCGTTGCTTTGGCGAGCTACATATGTAGAAGGAACGGTTAGTAATTCCGTATAACCGATACCACCGCTTTCGGTGTTGTTTGTATTCTGGATGTATTTGAAATTTGAACGCCATGACAGCCAGGAAGTGATGTCGGATGATAGATTCGTCATCATGTTATAGCGGTTGGAAGATGCACCCGGTGTAAATTTATCGTCGTACATATAGCCCAATGAAGTGTAATACTTCACTTTGTTTCCACCACTAACGCTGACCGAATGCTTGGTCATGACAGCGAGATCGTCGAGTACGAGGTCATACCAATTGGTATTAGGATACATGTTCGGGTTGCTGCCGTTGCGGAACAACTCGATTTCTTCGTCCGTGTAAGGCATTTCCGCATTTGGATTTTCGTTAAATGCAGCTTCATTGCTCAGACGGGCATACCACTCCGAACTTAACACTTTCGGTGTATAGGTTGCAATTTTCATAGAGACTGTTCCATCGTACGTTACTTTTACGTCGCCTTCCTTACCATCTTTGGTTTTTACTAATACGACACCATAAGCAGCACGTGAACCGTAAATTGCCGAAGAAGCGGCATCTTTCAAGAAAGAAACGCTTTCGATGGATGTTGGGTCCAAGCTTGAAAAAAGAGTTGCATCGGCGATAGCTCCGTCAATGACAAACAATGGAGAAGAAGTCCCCAAATTTCCGCGACCACGCATGTTGATGGAGATGGAACCTTGACGGTTGATAATGGTTACACCCGGTACCTGCCCTTGAACGGAAGCCAACACATCTGTATTGACGCGCTCTTTCAATTCTTCGGAGCCGACAGATGCAACAGCACCGGTGAGGTTTACTTTCTTTTGAGTACCATAGCCAATCACGACTACTTCCTCCAATTTTTGAGTGTCTTCTTTCAGATTGACTTTGATCGTTTGTTCTCCATTGTATTTAATCTCTTGAGTAAGATAACCAATAAATGAGATAACGATTACATCCCCCTTTTTTACTTCCAGGGTAAAGTTTCCATCCATGTCGGTGACGGTACCGTTAGTCGTACCTTTTACAACGACCGAGCTCCGGCTACCGGGCCGAGTTCGTCTTCAACGACACCTTTCAAACTTGCCTGTTGCTGAGAAATACCAACTTTGGGAGTAGCAGTTTCGTTGGCAGCAAATATCACCCCTGATGAACAAAGGGTAACAGACAACAGCAAAAAACTGACTGGTCTTGCGATTTTCAACATACTAATTGTTTTTTGTTTAATAATAGTTAGATATAATAGGCTTTAAGAGGACCTGTTTTCTTCTACAGCTCACACTTACTTGCTTATTTTTTAGTAATTAGAGCCAAAGTTTATGCTTGCATATACGTAGTTCTTGTAGGACTAAGACTTATTGTAAAAAATATAAAGATGTATAAGCAAAAAGGAGGGATTTTTGTATGAAGTTCTTGTAGGACTATGATTAAGTTATACGAATTTGTACTGGAACATCAGAATTTACCAGCCAGTCCATAGCAAAATCTCTTGGGAGTAAATTTGATTTTCTCGGTGGTTGGTATATTGATGTTAGTAAGTCGTGTGGTCTATGATTATCAACCGGACAGTATACAATTATCAGCCAATAAATAGGATTGCTTTAATATGTAGATAGTTTTGTGTTATTATTCTGGTTATTAGTTGTTTGCATATTTGGAGGCGCTTGTGGGGAAAAGCGGGCAATCATATAACAAATTAAATTATTGATTAGAGTCTATTCTATAGATATTAGATATATACAATAAGTATAAAGAAAAAAGCCGGAAAATTTGATAGGCTTAGAAAATAACACTCGAATACACTTAGTTGTTAATTAACATTTCAAGATGTGTACTTGATTAAAATATTTGAGAACTTCGGAACATGTATGAAACAAACCGTAGATTCATACATCTTGTACAATACTATCATATTGTCGAATTTTCAAAGGATTTAGGGCGGAATATAGAAGTAGTAGAAGAAAATGACGATTAATATTGTTTGTATTAGTAAAATATTTTAATATATTTGTCTCGATGTATAAAAACGGCATTAAAATACATTCAAGAGTATTCTTGCTAATTTTTTCTAAAAAAAACATGCATGATAATAAATAAATGTATTACATTTGCCATGTCAAAGGACGTAGTCCTACAAGAACTATGTCTTCATTTATATGGCGAATTTATGATATATGTTAGAAATCATACCATGAATGTAAAGAGTCTATAAGTAAGGTGGTTACCACCTCCTTGGATCTTATTCATATAGTGACTATTATTATTAAACAAAAAACAATTAGTATGTTGAAAATCGCAAGACCAGTCAGCTTTTTACTGTTGTCTGCTGCTTTATGTTCTTCAGGAACGGTGTTCGCAGCTAATGAGACAGCAACTCCTAAAGTTGGTATTTCTCAGCAACAGAAAAGTTTGAAAGGAACAGTTAATGATGTACTGGGCCCCGTAGCCGGTGCTTCAGTAGTCGTAAAAGGTACGACAAATGGTACAGTTACCGACATGGACGGTAACTTTGTTCTGGAAGTGAATAATGGTGATGTTCTTCAAATCTCTTTCATCGGTTATGTTACACAGGAAATCAAGTACACCGGACAAGCTACTTTGGCTGTGAATCTGGTGGAAGACACTCAGAAACTGGAAGAAGTTGTTGTTGTCGGTTACGGTACACAAAAGAAAGTGAACATGACCGGAGCTGTTGCACAGATCGATAGCAAAGCGTTGGAAAATCGTCCGGTTCAGAACGTCTCAACAGCATTACAGGGTACGATGCCTGGTGTTCAGGTAACTTCTGGCGGTGGCCGTCCCGGGCAGGATGGTGGTACAATCCGTGTGCGTGGTGTCGGTACATTGAATACGGCTGATCCTTACATTTTGGTGGATGGTATCGAAACCGGAACGATGAACTCGGTTGACCCGAACGATATCGAAAGTATTTCTGTATTGAAAGATGCCGCTTCTGCTGCTATTTACGGTTCGAAGGCATCGAATGGTGTAATCTTGATTACGACAAAACGTGGTAAGACAGGTAAACCGCGTATCTCTTATAATGGATATGTCGGTTTCCAGAAACCGACGGAAATGATTGACCGTATCAGCTCTTATGACTATGCACGGTTGTATAATCAATCTATGATTGAAGAAGGTTTGACTCCTCGTTTTTCTGATGACGATATTCAGAAATTCAGAGATGGTTCTTCTCCATACACACATCCGAATACAAATTGGTATGACGAAGCTTACCGCACAGGTGTACAACATTCCCATAATGTCAGTGTAAGTGGTGGTACAGAAAATGCTAAATACATGGGATCTGTCGGCTACTTGGGGCAGACGGGTATTCTTCCAAATTCAGATAGGCAACAGTTCAATGCACGTACCAATTTGGATTTGAAATTAAATTCAAGATTAACAGTTCGTTTGAATTTGGCATATATCAAAAATGACTATTCCGACCCAATTTCATCTTATGCATCGGGCATTAGTGAAGATGGTGAAGGTAATGGTGCTTCTTCTGACCAAATTATCCGCCAGTTGAATCGTGTTGCTCCTTGGATTGTTAGCCGTTATGAAGATGGAACATATGGAACTATTTCTGATGGTAGTCCGATAGCATGGTTAGATGCGGATCAAACGGTTGATCGTAAAAATCAGAATTTTTCAGGAACATTGGCAGCTGATTATAGAATAATGGATGGTTTAGTTGCTACGGTAACCGGTTCTTACGTAAACAATCAACAGCATTATCGTGCTTTCCAAAAATATATTAAATACAATGCTAATAAAGTAACGGATCCGAATCGTTTGGAAGAACGTTTTACAGGATGGCATCGTGCTACTTTTGATGCTTTGCTGAATTATGACAAGCAATTTGGAGAACATGGTTTGAAAGCAATGGCTGGTTGGCACACGGAAAAGTATGATTATACATATAATCATCAGTTCCGTAAAAACTTTCCTACTAATGATTTGACTGATATGAATGCAGGTGATGCTGCATCTCAGAAGAGTAATGGTTATACACGAGAATTGGCAATGATTTCATGGTTTGGGCGTATTAACTACGATTATGCTGGCAAATATTTGTTAGAAGGTAATATACGTTCAGATGCATCTTCTCGTTTTGCAGACGGCAATCGTTGGGGGTATTTTCCATCTTTTTCTGCTGCATGGCGTATTAGTGAAGAAGGTTTCATGGAAAATACCAAGGACTGGTTGAATAATTTGAAGATTCGTGGTTCATGGGGATTATTGGGTAACCAAGATGCTTTGACCGACTACTATCCTTGGATGAATACTTATAACTTGGATGCAAAATATCCATTAGGAGGATCTTTGCAGTCCGGTTATTATCAAAAAGCCTATAAACTGTCATCCATTTCATGGGAGAAATCTCGTACTTGGGGACTTGGCTTTGATGCAACGCTTAATAATAAAATCAATGTGACATTTGATTATTATGACCGTAAAACAACTGGTATTATCATGGATGTCCCGGTGCCGTCAGAATTTGGTTTGGATGCTTACAAAGATAATGTGGGCGAAATGTCCAACCGAGGAGTCGAAGTGATTTTGAGTTATAATAACAAATGGGGAGATTGGTCATTTGGTGTAACTGGTAACTTTGCTTACAATAAGAACAAACTGATAGATTTAGGTTTGAGTGCGGAAGATGGTGGTGTTATGGCTGATCCAAACAATGGGAATAAAGTACGAAAGATTGGTGAAAGTTTGAATACTTATCGTGTCTATAAGGCTGATGGTTTCTTTGAATCTGATGAAGCTGCTCAAGCTTGGATGGATAAATATTCCAAACAAGACGGATATCCCTTTGGAACTAAGCAGTTCAAAGGTGGTGACTTGATTTATCAGGATGCTAATGGCGATGGTAAGATTACGGCAGATGACCGTATTTTGGCAGGTTCTTCAGATCCAAAATTTACTTTCGGTTTGAATTTGAATGCAGCTTATAAGGGATTTGACTTGTCGATGTTGTTTACCGGAGCTGCTGGTGTGCATCGTCTGATTAATCAGGAGGTAACAGGTTATTTCGGAGGAGATGACTCTCATCCTGCTACAGTTTGGTTAGATGCTTGGACTCCTGAAAATAAAGATGCAACAATGCCGCGTGTTGCTTATATGACTACATCTCCGAGTTTGTCGTCTAATACGATGTCTACGTTCTGGGTACAGAACTCCAGTTATTTGCGTATGAAGAACTTGCAATTTGGCTATACGCTTCCAAAAACTGTTTTGAAGTCGGTTGGAATTGAAAACGTACGTTTCTATTACTCTGTAGAAAATTTGTTTACGATCCATAATATGCTTGTTAATGTTGATCCGGAAATTGGAGATGAACGTGGTTCCAGTTTTCCGTTGACTCAGACACATGCTTTTGGTGTGAATGTGACATTCTGATAAGAACAATTGTTTAAGATAAAATTAAAGAATAAAATATGAAACGTTTATTAGTATATATGCTGGCTGGAATGACCTTGATTGGTACTTCTTGCTCGGATTTTTTGGATACGATTCCTAACGACGCTTTATCTCCAAGTACGACTTGGCAGACGGAAGCGGATGCTGAAAAGTTTTTGATCGGTTGTTATGATGGTTGGGCGGATGAAACGGGAATTCTATATTGGGATTGTGCTTCCGATTTCGGTTTTAATTATCATATTCATGAGAATTACCGGAATATTGGTAATGGTAGCATGACAGCCAGCAATCAGGTGGCAGACTATTATTCTTTCACTATGATCCGTCGTTGTAATGATTTCTTGACCAACATCGAAAATATCGAATTTGCTGATGCAAAAAAGAAAGACGATATGATCGGTCAGGTAAAAACAATTCGGGCTTACAACTATTTTAATATGAACTGGTTGTATGGTGGTGTTCCTATTATCGAATCTTATGAGACAGCCGAAGAAGCAAGGGTTCCTCGTAACACGGAAGAAGAAGTAAAAAAATTCATCTATGATGAATTAGATGCTGCTATTCCTATGTTGAATGACGCACCTGCTGCAAGTGGTTATATTGCTAAAGGTACGGCTTTGGCTATCAAGATGCGTTCGGCTTTGTATTATGCCGATTATCAGCGTGCAAAAGAAGCTGCGAAAGCTATAATGGATTTAGGACAGTATGAATTAGATCCAAGTTATGAAAACTTATTTATGGTAGCCGGTCAAAATTCCAAAGAGATTATTGCTGCTGTACAGCATGATGCAAACTTGTATTCCAATTGGATGATTGCTACTATGTACAATGATGCAGATGGTGGTTGGTCATCTATGGTTCCTACCCAAAACTTGGTTGATGCTTATGAAATGAATAATGGTTTGACGAAGGAAGAAGCTGGTAGTGGTTATGATGCAACTCATCCATTTGCCAATCGTGACCCTCGTATGGCGATGACTGTTCTTTTCCCAGGTATGGATTGGGTTGGTATCAACGGAGAGACTGTATTGAATACATTGGATAAAGTCTTGCCGAATGGAGATGCTAATACGAACTATCCAAATGATAAAGATAATGCTTCTAAAACAGCTTTGACGTGGGCAAAATATTTGGCTCCTATGTCTCAGTATGCTGATGTTTGGTCGTCAAATGCGCAACCAATCATTTTCCGTTATGCAGAAGTTCTATTGAGTTATGCTGAGGCTGAAAATGAGTTGAATGGTCCATCTGCTGAAATCTATGATATGTTGAATCAGATACGAAATCGTGTAGGTATGCCAGATGTAGATCAGAGTAAATATGGTTCAAAAGACAAATTACGTGAGTTGATCCGTCGTGAACGTTCCGTTGAGTTGGCTGGTGAAGGACTAAGACGTGCAGATATCCTGCGTTGGAAAGATGCAAGTGGGAAGATGTTGGCTGAAACAGTTTTAAATGGCCCACTGAATCGTATTGTTGGTACAGTTGATGATAAAGGTTCTGATCCTTACACACGTGCGACAGTTACCGGAACTTCTTTGATTGAAAATCGTCAATTTGCTTCTCACAACCGGTATTTGCCGATAAAACAGGATGCACTTGACAAGAACAAACAGTTGAAACAGAATACAGGTTATTAATCAAGTATTAGTTTCATTATAGTATTTTTAAGGGATATATTGGCAATGACCCAATATATCCCTTTCCTTTGTAAAGAAAAACACTAAAATAGCATGAAGCATTATCGAATTTTCTCTTTTATCTTGTTGTTCATTTGTACTGCATTGGGACAAAGTTGCAGTACTCCTTCTTCCGGCCGGGAAATCCTGGATATGAATACCGATTGGGCTTTTTATCGGGGGGATGTGGAAGAGGGGAGACGGGCGGATTTGGATGATTCCGGATGGATGCCTGTTGCCTTGCCTCATATCATGCAACTGGAAACGAAACATTGTGGCGGGAACTCCATTTATGACGGGATCGGTTGGTATCGCCGTTATTTCAAACTGCCTGCAAAATATAAGGATAAACGGGTCGTCGTCTCCTTTGAAGGAGTGATGACGAATTGCGATGTTTATCTGAACGGTCAAAAAGTGACGGAACATCATGGCGGTTATATGGGATTTGTCGCAGACTTACGGACCGTATTGATTGGAACGGTAATAATGTGCTGGCTATCCGGGTCTCTGCCGAACCGGATCCACTGACACCTCCGGGAAAGCCGCAGGACAAGATGGACTTCTATTATTATAGCGGAATTTATCGGGATGTCCGGATGGTGATTACTGACAAAGTATATATCACCGACCCGTTACAGGAAAATATTGTTGCCGGCGGAGGTCAGTTTGTGACATTTCCTGAAGTAACGAAAGACAAGGCGAGGACACATCTTGCGACCCATATTCGGAATTTGACGGATAAAGATCAAACATTGTCCGTTTTCTCGCAACTGGTCGATTCTGTAGGCCATGTCGTTGCAGAGGCTGAAACACCAGTAACCTTGCAAAAGCAATCGGACGGGACGGTGGAGCAGGATCTCATTGTCGATCGACCTGCATTATGGCATCCTTATACGCCTAATCTCTACACCTTGCATACACAGTTATTATCGGAAAATAAAGTCCTCGATGAAACCACCCGGAAAATCGGTATTCGTACTATCCGGTACACGGCCGAGGACGGGTTCTTTATCAATGGGGAAAAATTGTATATGCGTGGAGCTAACCGCCACCAGGCTTTTGCCAATGTCGGGGATGCAGCCTCCAACTCGATGCAGGTTCGGGATGTGATCGACCTGAAACGGGGAGGTTATAATGCGGTTCGCGCCGCCCATTATCCGAATGATCCGGCTTTCTTGGAAGCATGTGACGAGTATGGACTGTTAGTGGTGGAGTGTATTCCCGGATGGCAGTTCTATAATCCGGATTCCACCTTTATTAAACGTCTGTATGAAATCGGACGCCAGATGATCCGTCGTGACCGGAATCATCCATCTGTCGTTCTTTGGGAAACGGCTTTGAACGAATCCCGTTATCCGGTCTCTTTGGCAAAAGAGATTTTCGAACTGTCTCATGCCGAATATCCGGGCGACCAGATGTATACGGCAGGCGATTATTTCGGACATGCGGAGATGGAGCCTTATTATGATGTCTTTTATAAACAGGTTTCCAAATTTCCGAAAGACGGAGATGTGATGAGTAATTATCCGGAAGATTTTATAGCGATCAAGCCGTTGTTTACCCGTGAATGGGAGATGGCGTGGGCGAAAAGCCGCGGGTCAGCCTGAAAGAAAGCGAGCAGGAGCAGATGCGCCAGTGCCGTAGCCGTATCGAGCAATTGAACGGTAAAGGCTATTTTGACTGGTGTATGTTGGATGCCAATCCGCATATGGGCGGACATTTCGTTTGGAGCTACAATGACTATGCGCGGGGTAGCCAGGATGAAACGATGTATAGCGGTGTGGTGGATATCAACCGGTATCCGAAATTCAGCTATTTCATGTTGCAGAGTATGCGGGACAAGGCGGTTTCGCAACCGGGATTGTATGAAGGACCGATGGTCTTTATCGCTTCTTATAATGCTTCGGGTGATTTCGCCTCGTCAACGACAGATTTGACAGTATTCTCCAACTGCGACGAGGTTCGTCTGTACCGTAATGGAAAACTGATCGGAACTCAGACGCGGGCAGAACGGACTCTGCTGTATCGTTCGGTTGTTGAGAAGGGAGGCAGTCCTGTATTCGTTTTTAATGCCGGGGAATATGAAGCCGGGACATTAAAAGCGGAAGCGCTGGTGGGCGGAAAAGTTGTTGCGACCCACAGTGTGAGCACTCCGGAACAAGCTGATCGTCTGGTTGTGGATATCAAGACGGATGGTATTGTCCCTATTGCCGACGGTTCGGATATGATCCCTGTCTACTTTAAGGTCTGTGATAAGAATGGTTCTTTGGTTTACAACTCCGGACAGGAAATCCGGATTCAGGTGTCAGGCGAAGGGGTATTGGTCGGAGATACGATCAGCCGTATCGGTATCAATCCTCAGAAGGTAGAAGGAGGTGTTGGTTTCGTATTTGTCCGCACGACGAAGAAAGCCGGTAAGATTACGGTGAGAGCGACAGCAGAGGGTTTATCTTCCGGTGAAGCGGAAATCAGTACGAAACCGTTTGAAGGAAAGTATCTGCCCGATGGAAAGCATGCCCTATTTACCGGAAAGGAAGAAGACAATGTCGTGGTGAAACCTTCTTCCTGGCAGAAGCGTATTTTGGAGAAATCTCGCCTGAAAATAGCTTCGGTTCAGGTTGGAAGCAGCCAGGACGGGTATCCGGCTTCCAATATAATCGACAATGACGATCATACCTGGTGGATTGCCGGAGAAGACCGGTTGCCTCAGGTGGTCACTTTGGCACTGGACCGTCCGACGTACGTGGCTGCCAGCCGTATCCTTTTTCAAAAAGACAGTTCTTCTTATAAGCATAAAGTGGAGACTTCTGAGGATGGAGAACGGTGGGAACTCCTGTATGAACGCGAATGTACGGGGTGGGAGTTCAAACCGATGACGGTCGACCGGGAAGTGAAATATGTCCGCCTGACAATCGAGAATGTTTCCGAAGGACGTGCCGGCCTGGGGGAAATCTCGCTCTATTAATAAATAATTGTATAATAGTCTAATCAGAATAGCATGAAAAGAATCTTATTTATGTTGGCAGTCCTGTTTTACGGGACAGGCCTTTTTGCACAGGACAAGCCGTTCGACATTGAACATGCGCCGGCTCCTTTGTTTCGTTGTCCGATCCATGACGGTCCTACCGACCGACGCTCGAATGGAATGAGGAGCGGCAGGAATGGTGGATGTTCTACACACAACGCCGTGCCAATGTCCCTAACTTACAGGAAGTGGCCTGTGTCTATGGTAGTAAAGTCGGGATCGCGGCTACCAAGAACAACGGTAAAAACTGGTATTATGTCGGAACGGCGAACCTGCCGGAACCCATGCAGGGACAGAGCACTTTCTGGGCTCCCGATGTGTTCAAGCATGAGGACACTTATTACATGATCGTGACCTTTATCCCCGGTATCCATCCTTTTTGGGGAGGCGATGCCCGGCTTGTCTTTTATAAGAGCAAGGACCTGATGAATTGGGACCTGGTGGAGGAAATAGAGGGTACGCATGGCTGTATTGATGCTTCGGCGTTCCAGATGCCAGACGGGACATGGAAGATGTGGTATAAAACTCCTGACTCCAAAACGAATACAGGGGTGAGTAAGGATCTGACAACTTGGAAGGTAACCGGCAAATGCGAGATTGACGATGTCCCGCACGAAGGGCCGGTTGTCTTTTATTGGAAAAATAAATACTGGAACATCATCGATGAATGCAATTTAGGATATGTCGGTTTGCATTGTTATGAATCGGATGATGCGACAAACTGGACCTATAATTCGACGATCCTGAATAAGCCAGGTCTCCGTCCGGACGATTTCGACCAGGGAAGGCATTGTGATGTCGTTGTGATTGGTGACCGTGCTTTTATCTTCTACTTCACCCACCCGGGACGAACATACAAGATGGACGGTATCGAAGTGGAAGAAAACACTTGGAACTATCATCGTGCCTCTATCCAGATTGCCGAGCTGGAATATGTGGATGGAAAGATTGTCTGCGACCGGGATAAGTATGCAAAGAAAGTCCCGTCGCCTATTGAGAGAAAGGAAAAGTAAAGGACGGATAAGGAAAATATAGGATGAAAATCGATCATTTGTTAGCGGTCTCCTTGGGGACAATTGTCGGATTGACAGCTTGTTCCTCCGACCAGAAAGAAGAGGTGCGGAAGCCGAACATCCTGATTCTGCTCGCCGACGATGCCGGATATGCGGATTTTGGATTTATGGGGTCGGCAGATATCCAGACACCTAACATAGACCGCCTGGCAGCCGAAGGGCGTATCTTTACGGATGCTCATGTAGCGGCGACAGTGAGCAGTCCTTCACGCTCCATGATGCTGACGGGCCGCTACGGACAACGCTATGGATATGAATGTAACCTGGATAAGCCGGGAGACGGCATTCCTGACGATGAAGAATTGCTTCCGGCTTTGTTGAAACGGTATGGCTATCGTACGGGCTGCATCGGAAAATGGCATTTGGGATCCGAACCTTCCCAGCGTCCGAATGCGAAAGGCTTCGATACGTTCTATGGGCTTTTGGCCGGCCATCGCTCTTATTTCTATGATCCTGAAACCAGTGATAAGGATGGGAACCTGCAACAATACCAGTATAACGGGCAGAAATTGTCTTTTGATGGTTACTTTACTGATGAGCTGGCTTCTAAGGCCCGGCAGTTTGTTGCGGAAAGCGAGCAGCCTTTTATGCTGTACATGTCCTTTACTGCTCCTCATTCTCCCAATGAAGCGGCGGAAGAAGACTTGGCGCGTTTCGAAGGACAGCCCCGTCAGAAGTATGCGGCTATGATGTATGCGTTGGATCGTGGTGTCGGTAAAATCGTGGACGAGCTGAAAGCGGCGGGTAAGTTCGATGATACGATCATATTCTTTTTGAGCGACAATGGCGGTTCCACGACAAACCAGTCGTCAAACCTTCCGTTGAAAGGGTTTAAGGGAAATAAGTTTGAAGGCGGACAGCGGTACCGTTTTTTGTTGTTTGGGGAGATCGTTTCAAACGGGATCAGCGTTTCACAGGGCTGACTTCTTCGCTGGATATTTTTGCCACGGTAGTGGATGTGTTGGATATTCCGGAAGAAGGGTTGCATAAACCGATTGACGGCGTCTCCCTGTTGCCGTATCTTTCCGGGGAAAAATCCGGCAATCCGCATGAAGCCTTATTCTGGCGAAAGATGGATACGCGGGCTGTCCGCTCCGGTTCGTACAAGTTGATCATTACTCGCGGAGTCGATTCCGTCCTGTATAATATGGATCAGGATGTGGAAGAAATGCACGACCTTTTATCATCCGAACCGGAAAAAGCACAAGAACTCATGGAGCAATTGAGCGAATGGGAACAGACCTGCTGCAAAGATCCCCTTTGGATAGAAGAAGGCTGGGCCGAAATCACAAACGGCCTGCATGAACGTTTGATGAAAAACGAGATAAGGACGGCACAGGATCTTTGATAAAAAAAGCCTCGGTATAAAGTCGAGGCTTTTTTTATGGATAAATTGTATCTTTGCAACCATAAAAGAGAAAAAATATGATTTCTGTTGAAGGACTTACAGTTGAGTTTGGCGGGTTTACGCTTTTTGATGATGTTTCGTTTGTGGTAAATAAGAAGGATCGTATTGCACTGGTGGGCAAGAACGGTGCGGGAAAATCGACGATGCTGAAAATCTTTTCCGGATTGCAGTCGCCTACATCCGGTTCGATCAGTGTACCGAAGGAGACGACGATCGGCTATCTTCCCCAGCAGATGAAACTGGCGGATACTCAGACGGTGCGCGAAGAGGCGGAACATGCCTTCGAGCATATCCATGAGATGGAAAAAGAGATAGAACGACTGAACCAGCAACTGGCTGAGCGGACCGACTACGAAACGGAATCGTATCAAAACCTCATAGACCGTGTCACGCATCTGACGGAACATTTCCAGATGATGGGTGGAAACAATTATCATGCCGAATTGGAGCGGACATTGATCGGTCTGGGATTTAGCCGGGAAGATTTCGACCGGCCGACCTCTGAGTTCAGTGGGGGATGGCGTATGCGTATTGAGCTTGCCAAGCTTCTGCTCCGCAAGCCGGATGTTCTGTTGCTGGACGAGCCGACCAACCATTTGGATATCGAGTCCATCCAATGGCTTGAAAACTTCATAGCAACACGTGCTAATGCGGTGATCCTGGTTTCACATGACCGGGCGTTTATCGATAACACGACTTTCCGTACGATAGAGATAGAACTTGGAAAGATTTATGATTATAAGGTAAAATATTCCGAATATGTGGAGTTGCGTAAAGAGCGCCGCGAACAACAGCTTCGTGCCTTTGAAAACCAGCAGAAGAAATTGGCCGATACGGAGGCTTCATCGAGCGTTTCCGTTATAAGGTGACTAAATCCGTGCAGGTGCAATCCCGTATCAAACAATTGGAAAAGATCGAACGCATCGAAGTGGACGAAGTGGATACGGCTATGTTGAGCCTGAAATTCCCTCCGGCCCCCCGTTCCGGTTCCTATCCTGTAATAGCGGAAGATGTAGCCAAGCGCTATGGCGACCATCTGATTTTCGAACATGCCACTTTTACCATTAACCGTGGAGATAAAGTCGCTTTTGTCGGCAAGAATGGCGAAGGTAAGTCCACATTGGTCAAATGCATAATGGGAGAGATCACCGACTTTACCGGAAAGCTTCAGTTGGGGCATAATGTGAAGATCGGCTATTTTGCACAGAACCAGGCACAGCTGTTGGATGAGAATATGACCGTTTTCGATACGATCGATTACGTTGCGCAGGGGGATATCCGTCTGAAGATACGGGATATACTGGGAGCTTTCATGTTCGGTGGAGAAGCATCGGACAAGAAAGTGAAGGTGTTGTCCGGTGGAGAAAAGACCCGTCTGGCCATGATCCGCCTGTTGCTGGAACCGGTGAACCTGTTGATTCTTGATGAGCCGACCAACCATTTGGACATGCGTTCGAAGGATGTGCTGAAAGATGCTTTGAAAGAGTTCGATGGTACGGTTATCGTCGTTTCGCATGACCGTGAATTCCTGGATGGACTGGTAGATAAGGTCTATGAATTCGGAAATAAACGGGTTATCGAGCATTTGGGTGGTATTTATGATTTCCTGGAACATAAAAAAATGGATAGTTTGCGTGAATTGGAACGTTCCACCCAGGTTACAGTCTCTATGGAAGGAACCGTTTCGGAACCGACTCGAAACAAGCTCTCTTATGAAGCCCGCAAGGAACAAAGCAAAGCAATCAAGAAGGTTGAAAAAGCGATAGCCGAATCCGAAAAGAAAATCACGGAGCTTGAAAGCTCTATTGCAGCTATCGAGGCCAAGCTGGCCACTCCGGCAGGGGCGGCAGATGTTTCCTTATACACCGAATATTCAGATTTGAAGAAGAACCTTTCCGACACGATGGATCTTTGGGCGGAACAGACGATGGAACTGGAAGAACTGAATGCTGCTAACAGTTAGCGGCCAATTCTTGGCAGATACGAAATTCGCAACTGTATTTCAAGCTGAAAATAAGGATACTATAATCCGAATTAATGAATATCGATACAGGTATTTATGGATGTTACTACCATTCTTTTACCTTTTGCTTGGTCGAAAAGGCTTTTGACAATTGTCGAAAAGGTTTTTGACCAAGGGCAAAAGTCTTTTCGGCCAAGGGCAAAAGGGCAATGATAGGCTGTCTGACAATAGAAGCATGGCGGTTGATGGTTTAAAAGTAAATATTAACGCTTGATTTTTAACTCTCTTTAGAAAATCTTTCTACCTTTGTCTACTTAAAACTAAAAAACACAAACTTAATTCTTGCGCTATGTTAACTCAGATTATAAATGGCAAGATCCTTACCCCACAGGGCTGGTTGAAAGACGGTTCTGTTCTGATAAGCGATAATAAGATTTTGGAAGTGACTAACTGCGATCTGGCAGTGGTAGGAGCCACTTTGATAGACGCTAAAGGTATGTATATCGTGCCGGGCGGAGTAGAAATCCATGTTCACGGTGGTGGAGGCCGTGATTTTATGGAAGGTTCCGAAGAGGCCTTCCGTGTTGCAATTGCCGCCCATATGCAACATGGTACGACCAGTATTTTCCCGACACTGTCGTCTTCGACCATCCCGATGATTCGCGAAGCAGCTGCAACGACTGAGAAGTTGATGGCGGAAAAAGACAGTCCTGTCTTGGGACTTCATCTGGAAGGACATTACTTCAATATGAAGATGGCCGGCGGCCAGTTGCCGGAAAATATCAAGAATCCGGATCCGGAAGAATACATCCCTCTGTTGGAAGAAACCCATTGTATCAAGCGTTGGGATGCCGCTCCTGAATTGCCGGGTGCCATGCAGTTCGGTAAATATATCACATCGAAGGGTGTATTGGCATCTGTCGGTCATACGCAAGCCGAATACGAAGATATCCAGACTGCTTATGAAGCTGGATATACGCATGCCACACACTTCTACAACGCAATGCCCGGTTTCCACAAACGTCGCGAATATAAATATGAAGGTACAGTTGAGAGTATTTATCTGATCGACGACATGACGGTTGAGGTGGTGGCTGACGGTATCCATGTGCCTCCTACGATTCTCCGTCTGGTTTATAAGATCAAAGGCGTGGAACGGACTTGTCTGATCACCGATGCGTTGGCTTGTGCCGCAAGTGACAGCCAGACGGCGTTCGACCCGCGTGTAATCATCGAAGACGGTGTTTGCAAGCTGGCTGACCGTTCTGCTCTTGCTGGTAGCGTTGCGACTATGGACCGCTTGATCCGTACGGTCGTCCAGAAAGCAGAGATTCCCTTGGAAGATGCCGTTCGCATGGCTTCCGAAACCCCGGCGCGCATCATGGGCGTTTACGACCGTAAGGGTTCTTTGCAACGGGGTAAGGATGCGGATATCCAGATTCTGGATAAGGACTTGAATGTCCGTGCTGTTTGGGCGATGGGTAAATTAGTGGAAGGAACGAATAAACTGTTTTAAGGAAAATCGAAGAATAACATGCTGACACAAATAATAAATGGCCAGATTCTTACCCCTCAGGGATGGTTGAAGGACGGCTCCGTATTGATTAGCGACGGGAAGATTTTGGAAGTGACAAATAGTGACTTGGCTGTTATCGGGGCCAAAGTGGTTGATGCCAAGGGGATGTACATCGTCCCCGGTTTCGTAGCCATGAACGTGCACGGTGGTGGCGGTCATGATTTTAAGGAATGCACAGAAGATGCCTTTCATAGCGCGATAGCTGCTCATATGAAGCATGGTGCGACAACTCTTTTCCCCACTTTGTCATCTTCTCCTAAAGAATTGATATGCAAAGCTGTCTCTATCTGTGAGAAGCTTATGGCGGAAAAGGATGGTCCTGTGCTGGGACTTCATGTGGAGGGACCGTATTTGAATACGAAGATGGCCGGTAACTTATACGATGTGAAAGATCCGGACGAGGAAGAATACAGATCTATTCTGGAAAGCACGAACTGTATTAAGCGTTGGGATGCCAGTCCTGAATTGCCGGGTGCGCATGATTTCGCCCGTTATCTCAGGTCGAAAGATATCCTGGCAGCCATTACACATACAGAAGCTGAATTCGGGGATATCAAAGAGGCTTATGCGGCTGGTTTTACTCATGCTGCCCAGTTCTACAATGCAATGCCCGGTTTCCACAAGCGTCGTGAGTATAAATACGAAGGAACGGTGGAAAGTGTTTTCCTGATGGACGATATGACAGTGGAAGTGATTGCCGACGGTAAACATTTGCCTTCTACGATCCTTCGTCTGGTGTATAAGCTGAAAGGGGTGGAACGTACGTGCCTGGTAACCGATGCGCTGTCTTATGCCGCGAGCGATGTGAAACCGGCTGAAGGCTCACGTATTATCATTGAGGATGGCGTCTGCAAGTTGGCCGACCATTCTTCGCTTGCCGGGAGTATTGCCACGATGGATGTGCTGGTTCGTACGATGGTTCAAAAAGCCAATATCCGTTGGCCGATGCCGTTCGCATGGCTTCCGAAACTCCGGCACGTCTGATGGGGGTATCCGACCGTACAGGTACGTTGCAGCGTGGAAAAGATGCCGATATCATCATCCTGGACCGCAATCTGGCTGTCCGTGCCGTTTGGTCGATGGGACATCTGGTTCCAGCTGCCAATACGCTGTTTTAAAGAAATATGAACCGTAAATGCAGATTTATCGATGTGGAACCTGGATGGCATGATTATGCAAAATAATTGTCATTCCGTAGGGGCAGGGCTCTGCTCTGCCCATTGAACCCGGGCAGACGGGCGTTATTTTTATTGGGCGGAGTAGAACCCCGCCCCTACGTTGCCATATAAATTCACACCGATAAACCATCATTTACGGTTCATATCTTCCAAACTTTGTATTATCTATATTGCCTATAACCGTATTGATTTTTTTAATGGTCTGGTAAAGCTAAATTCGTTTATTTATTGTTATATTTGTGATTCAAGTTATGATAATATACTAAATCAAGAATTAAACATGAAAACAGACCTTAGTTCGCAGATTACCCTGACGCGAATACCGCAGCGGTACTATCGTCCGGAGAATGCTTTTGAGCATTCAGTTTTAACCCGTCTGGAAAAGATTCCGACAAACATCTATGAATCGGCTGATGAAGGTTCGTTTGCTATCGCTAAGGAGATAGCGGACCAGATTCGCAAGAAACAGGAAATCGGTGAAAATTTTGTGATGGCTATTCCCGGAGGCCGTTCTCCGTTGAGTGTATATAAAGAATTGATCCGTATGCATAAGGAAGAGCAACTGAGCTTCCGCAACGTAGTTGTCTTTGTCGAATATGAATTCTTCCCGCTTGTCTCCCCTTCCGCCGGCAACGTAGCGCAGTTGAAAGAGGCTTTGCTGGACCATATTGATATTGCTCCTGAGAATATTTATGCTCCCGACGGATGTATGCCGAAGGATGCCATCATCGATTTCTGCCGGATGTACGAAGAAAACATCCAGAAGGCAGGCGGTTTGGATTATATCCTATTAGGCGTGGGACATGCGAGCAACATTATGTTCAACGGCGTAGGTTCGACTTTGAGTTCGCGTACCCGTCTGGTTCTGTTGGAAGGGGCAGCCCGTAAAGAAGCTTCCCGTACATTCCCGTCACTGGACAATGTGCCCGCGGGTGTTATCACGATGGGGATCGCTACCATGATGAAAGCCCGTAATGTGATCCTGATGGCGTGGGGTGAAGATAAGGCGAAGATCATTGCAAAAACGGTGGAAGGCAAAGTGAGCGACGCTGTTCCCTCTTCTTACCTCCAGAATCATACGAATGCGAAAGTCGTAGTCGATTTGTCTGCCGCGTATGATCTGACACGTATCAGCCATCCCTGGCTGGTTACCAATTGCGAGTGGGATAACAAATTGATCCGTCGCGCAATCGTTTGGTTGTGCCAGTTGACGGGCAAACCGATCTTGAAACTGACAAACAAGGATTATAGCGAAAACGGCCTGGGTGAGCTGCTTGCCCTGTACGGTTCGGCCTATAATGTGAATATCAGAGTATTCAACGATATCCAGCACACGATTACCGGATGGCCGGGAGGCAAGCCGAATGCGGACGATTCAAACCGTCCCGAACGTGCAACCCCGTATCCGAAGAAAGTCATTATCTTCAGTCCGCATCCAGATGACGATGTAATCTCAATGGGCGGTACATTCCACCGTTTGTGTGAACAGCATCACGATGTGCATGTCGCTTACGAAACTTCCGGCAATATTGCCGTAGGGGATGAAGAAGTAATCCGCTATTGCGAATATCTGCGCGACGTTTGTGCCAAATATACCGAAGACGAAACGGTTAAGAAGAAAGCTGAAGAAATCATCCATTTCCTCCGTTATGAAAAGGTGGAAGGTGAAGCTGAAAAACGCGATGTACTCTTTATGAAAGGTACGATCCGTCGGGAAGAAGCCCGTGCAGGTGCCCGTTACAGCGGAATCAAGAGTGACGACCATATCCACTTCCTCGACCTGCCTTTCTATGAAACAGGGTTGGTGAAGAAGAACGACCTGAGCGAAGCGGATATTGCCATCGTGAAGAAGTTGTTGACGGATGTGAAGCCTGATGAGATGTTTGTTGCTGGCGATCTTGCGGACCCGCATGGCACTCATCGTGTATGTTTGAATGCTGTTCTGGCGGCTATCGACGAACTGAAAGATGAAGAATGGTTGAAGAACTGCCGTATCTGGATGTATCGCGGAGCTTGGGCCGAATGGGAAATGGACCATGTGGAAATGGCTGTTCCTATCTCTCCCGAAGAATTGCGGCACAAGAGAAATGCGATCCTGAAACACCAGTCGCAGGCTGAAAGCGCACCGTTCCTCGGAGACGACGAACGCTTGTTCTGGCAGCGTGCCGAAGACCGTAACCGTGCTACTGCCGAACTGTATCATCAGTTAGGTCTTGCTTCTTATGAAGCGATGGAAGCATTCGTACAATATGTTCCGGTTCGATAAGTAACCCGGACTGTCATAAAAAAGAGAGGGCGACTCGATCATCGGGCCGCCCTTCTTCGTTGTTTAATATATATAATATGAATTAGTAAGTGGTTCCTTGGAAAACGTTGGAGTCAGAATAAGGAAGCAATGTTCCGTTCATTGTCAGGTCGTTTCCTGAGAAGTTCGGGTCGACGGTAACCATTGCATTGTTGGTTCCGCTGTATAGTACCAGGTTTACGGTTGCAGAGATAAAGATACCTTGTACGCTCATGGAGAGATACACGTTCCCGTTGTTTTCCTGTTTAACCTGTACATTGGATGCTGAACCTTGTACGGTGATACCACCTAATCCGTTAGGACCGGGGTAAGGAGAGTTGGAGGCGATCTGAACCATAGCCTGTCCGTCGTTCAATGAAACGAAGTTTGTGTTTGAGTTTACATAGTAAACACGTCCGTTCAACGGTTGTACGGAGTTGGCTTCGAGTACGAACGACTGGTTTGTGATAGCTTGCATGGCATTGTTGAATGCTTCTTCGCCCATGACGGCGTCTTTAGCTAACCTTTCTTCTTTTTTCTCTTTTCTTTCCTGCTTTTTTTCAGCTTTTTCTGCGGCTTTACTTGTTTGAGCCTGCACATGGGTCATGCCACCCAACAGAAGGGTGAAGATCACCATCATAGATACAATTCTTTTCATACGACTTAGTTTAAAACGTTTATTCAAAAATGTAATAAAAGAACAAGCTGATAGGGAAAATGTTTAAAATCTCCCGTATTTTTGTAGGGATAATAATCGTTTGATATGAAAATAGATGTTTGTTTTTCACCGGTATTATATCCGGTCTATCATAATCCGGAAGCTATCGTGGTGGTCGTGGATGTGTTTCGTGCGACGACGACGATGGCCGCCGCTTTTAGTAATGGAGTTAGTAGCATTCGCCCGGTCGCAACTGTCGAAGAGGCCGAGGCATATAAGGCAAAAGGCTGGCTGGTCGGAGCGGAACGGAATGTGAAGCGATGTGAGTTTGCCGATTTCGGGAATTCCCCGTTCGATTATACGTCGGAAAAGGTGTTTGGGAAAGATATTGTGTTCACCACGACCAACGGCACGCGTGCGATCACGATCGCCAGAGCCGCTTTCCGGGTGATAACGGGAGCTTTCATTAATTTGCAGGCGGTGGCCGGTTACTGTGTCCGTCATAAGCGGGATGTGGTCGTGCTCTGTTCCGGATGGCAGGATAAGGTGAATATAGAAGATACGCTTTTTGGCGGAGCTTTGACGGATGTGTTACTGAATACCGGCCTGTATGAAATGGGCAGTGATGCTGCCGTGATTGCCCGTGATATGTGGACGAGTAACAAGGAGGATCTGTTTGCTTATCTGGAGACGACGGATCATATGGGACGTCTGAAAGCGAACCACCTCGAGGAGGCTGTTCCCTATTGCCTGACTTTGAGTATTACGGACAAGGTTCCTGAACTTTCGATAGAGGGAGATACATTAATATTACGTTGACAAGAAATGGAATATATGGAAAAATATACCGAAAAAGTACGTTTTGGAGTAGTCGGAACTAATTTTATAACCGACTGGGTGATTGCCGGGGCGCGGCAGGATAACCGTTTTGAATTGGTTGCTGTTTATTCCCGCAAGCAGGAAACGGCAGATGCTTTTGCCGTCAAACATCAGATACCTTATACTTTCACCTCTCTGGAAGAGATGGCGGAAAGTCCGTTGATCGATGCCGTGTATATCGCATCGCCTAATTTCCTTCATGCGGAGCAGAGTATTTTGTGTATGAAACATGGAAAGCATGTGCTCTGTGAGAAACCTTTCGCTTCGAATGCACGGGAAGTGAGGGAGATGGTCGCTGCCTCGAAGGAATATGATGTTACGCTGATGGAGGCAATGAAACCGACCCTTACCCCGAATTTCCGGTCTGTGCTGGAGAACTTAGGACGCTTGGGAACGATACGGCGTTATTTTTCCTGCTATTGCCAGTATTCTTCCCGCTATGATAAGTTTAAGGAAGGAGTCGTACTGAATGCCTTCAGACCGGAACTGTCGAACGGGGCGATGATGGATATCGGGATTTATACCGTTTATCCGATGGTCGTTTTGTTCGGACGCCCAAAAAAGATCGATGCTTCCGGGATTGTCCTTTCGTCCGGAGCGGATGGACAGGGAGCTGTCAATTTCGAATACGAAGGGATGAATGCGACCGTCCTCTATTCTAAGATAGCTAATTCTTCCCTGCCCACGGAGATACAGGGGGAAGAGGGAAACATAACGCTTGACCGGATCAATATAATCGGAGAGGTGAAATATACGCCTCGTCTGGCAGCTGCTTCCGGTAAAGGTCCCTCTGCCGAACATCAGGATATAAGTGCCGTGACGGACAAGGATGAATATTATTATGAGGTGGCAGAGTTTATCGATCTGGTTCTGTCCCGCAAACGCCAGTCTGGAATTAACAGTCACGAACATTCTCTGATCACACTGGAAATCATCGATGAGGTACGCAGGCAGTTGGGGATTCGGTATCCGGCTGACCGATATTGATTGTTACTTTTCTCTTGAAAGAAAAGTAACCAAAGTTCAAGGCTTAACCGTCTGGGCTACTTCGGCCAAAGACTCCGCTGTCGCCTGCGAAACTCGCTTCGCTCAAACAGCGCAGGCTCCTGTCGCTCCGCCTTTGCCCTCCGCTTGACGCCCATCCGCTTAGGCCTCTCTTAGAAAGCTGCGCTTTCTCTTAGGATGGCCGATGCCGACTGTTCTTTTGCGGCCCTGTGCGGGGCACGGGGACAAGCCCGTTCCCGCACTTGATGCGGGATCACAAAGAGGCAGGCGGTATCGGCCATCTCCAAAGAGTCGTCAGGCTCTATTTCCGGCCTAAGCTGGTGAGCGTCAAGCGCAGTGATCGCAGTGATCGTCCGGAGCGTCTGCTGTTTGAGCGAAGCGAGTTTCAGACGCGACAGCGAACGGAGGGAACGGAGTAGCGAAGCAACTTAAGCCTTGATCTTTTGGTTACTTTTGGATCAAGCCAAAAGTAACAATCAATATTCCCGAAGGAAATACCGCATCAAGAACTCCCAGTTCTCATGAACGATCGCCTTGCTGCGTTCCTCGCCGATCAGGCTCTTCGCTTGTGCATCGGCTAACATGCCTTTTTCTTCCAATATTCTCAGCAGATACGGTCTGCATTGCCGGATCATGAAGAAGGATATACCTTGGTCTTCCGCCTCTTTCTGATCGTAGAAAGGATTGTTTTCGTCTTTGATATACTTGACGCCGGAGGTCAGGACTTGCAGACCTTCTGTCGGAGTGGCATAAACGGCAAATTTCCGGGAGGCAGTATCGCCTTCCACCCCTTCCATCTCGATACCGGCCTTCGTCAGGAAATCTAAAAATTCCTGCTTGTTCTGGAAATAAAGGAGCGCTTTGCCATCTGCTGCTGCCGTAAATTTTTCGAAATGCTCGGCCAGCTTTTTCTTGCTCTCTTCGGACATTGGTTCTGTGAACGCTTGTGCCTCTTCACCTTCTTTAACGAACAGGCTGTGATCCGGATGGTCTGCCGGAAGGATCAACGAAAGCCATTTGGGGGAGGTATAGGCCAGGAATGCACTTTTGGAAATATGTGCCAAAGCCTTATGGATGGCCATGATGTACTGCTCGTTCTGTTCTTTCGCCTGTTCCCAATATTCCTTGACTGTATCCGTCAGTTCCTGTAGTGAATCGGTAAATAGGTAAGATTGGTAATGGAACCAATAGAGCAAATTCAAGTATTTGTCTTTATCCTCATAGCGGGTTTCCGGAGCAAAAAGCTGTTGCATCCGTTCGTTCTCCGGGGCAGTTGTCCATTCTTCGCAGAACATCTGATAGATCAGGCTGGCTGTCTCGCCGTTTGCCGCATTGTCGGGACCGACGAACGTACTGTTGGCAAGGCCGTGGTACTGCTGTGTGTAATGCCAGAGCAGGAACCGGATGTCTTCGTAGTTGACCTCGTCATCATAATAATGATCATCAGGCGTGTAGAACGGCAGGTATTTGCCGTACAGGGCTTTGTGCTCCGTAATGAACGAGCGCCAGATATTCAGGCCGGAAATCACGTCTTCGAAATAGGCGGCCATACGTATGCTGATCTGCTTCACCTCGTTCTTCTCGAAAGAATAGGCGAGATTCGTCTCTTCCAACATTCCGTAAATACGGTTTGCAATATTAGTATAATAGAGGTCAGTCGGATCTGACTGCTTATAAGGGTGCAACTGCAACCAATCTTTCGGATAGATTTTAATGTCCTTCATATATTAAATAATTCGTGTCCATATTAATGATCTGTGGCACAAATGTAACAAATATTTAGTTGTAAACGGATTGTAATAATCGTTTTTACAATGTAATCCTGTTTACATCTTCCTGCAATACGCCCCTTCTACTTTTGCCGGCAAATAAATGTAACAAGTAGTAAGGAATGGGAAACAAGTGTGAAACAGGAAATGTGAAGAGGTTCTTTCTTTTGTTGTTAGGAAGTTTTCTTTCGCTGTCTGCCTGGGCGCAGACGGGTGTTATCTGCGGAACGGTGTCGGATGCTAAATTTAAAGATGCGCTGATCGGTGCTTCGGTCGTGATCGAAGGGACTACGGTGGGAGCGATTGCCGATGTGGAGGGGAACTTCCGTATAGAGAATGTCAAACCGGGAAAATATACGGTCGTCGCTTCTTATGTCTCTTATAAATCGGAAACTATCCGAGACGTCGTGGTGAAAGCACACCAGGAATCAGTGCTGAGGATCGAACTGTCGGATGCCGACCTGCAACTTCAGAACGTAGTGGTTGTAGCACAGCGGAAGTTAGGGACGGAAACCGCCATTATCAATACGCTACGGAACAGCCTGCCGGTCGTAAGCGGCATTTCAGCCCAGCAGATCGGCAAGACACAGGATAGCGATGCCGCCGAGGTGTTGCGCCGTATTCCGGGGCTTACGATTGTGGATGACCGGTTTGTGGTGGTCCGAGGGCTGGCGCAACGATATAATAATGTCTGGTTGAACAAGGCGACTACTCCTTCGAGCGAGACGGACAGCCGGGCGTTCTCGTTCGATGTACTTCCTTCTTCGCTGATTGACAATATGATGGTCTACAAAAGTCCGTCTGCTGAACTGCCGGCCGATTTCTCCGGTGGTTTCGTACAAGTGATGACCAAAAATATACCGGACGGGAATACTTTCAACGTCTCTTACCAGATGGGATTCAATACGAATGCCACTTTCCGGAGTTTCCAGCTGACAGATGGGAGCTGGAAAGATTATCTCGGGTTTGGAGCCGGGCTGCGGAGCTTGCCCTCTTCTTTCCCTTCTCATTTAGGGGATTATTCGACAGAGGAAGCCGCAGCCTTCACACGCCGGATCAACCAGCGGTGGGGAATCAATCGGTTCACGGCCGTCCCGGACCAAAAGATATCGCTCACTTCGCACCGTTCGTATGATGTAGGCGACTGGAGAATCGGGAATATCACGAATGTGAATTGGAGTACGGGGTACGACTATTCGGAGACGGTGAATAACAACTATATCGCCTACGATGTGGTGAACGATGCCTCACGTCCACGTTTTGAGTACAACGATGTCCGCTATAAGAATATTTCCAAGTTGGGAGCCTTGTTCAACTGGTCGTTTATGAAAGGTAACCATAAGTACGAGTTCCGTAACTTCTTCAGCCAGCGTGGTGTTTCCGCCTTGACACAACGGGAAGGAATGAACTACTATTCCGACAAGGCGATCCGCAAATGGGAATCCCTTTATACCGGACGTACTACCTACTCAGGACAGCTCGGCGGTACGCATACGTTGCAGGAGAATACTGGCAAAGTGGACTGGACCGCGGGCTATGCCTTTGCGTCTTATCGGGAGCCGGACCGCAAGATCGTGAACTCCATCCTTGATGAGACGAAGACGGATTTGCCGAACTATTACGTCTCCGACCCGATGCGTTATTATCAGGATCTGAAAGACCATAGTGTCTCGCTTGCCGCCAATTATGAACATAAGTTCACTGTCTCCGACAAGTTCGCCCCTGTTCTTAACGGTGGTGTCTACGGAGAATACAAGAGCCGTACGTTCGATGCCCGCCGGTTTGGCTACAACCTCTTGGGAAAAGGGTATGACCGGTATGCTGACTGGGATTATACGGGATTGTTCAGTGATGAAAACATTTCGGCAGACCGGATATGGATGCGTGAGACGACGACGAACAGCGACTCTTATACTTCCGAAAATATCCTGGGAGCTGCTTATGTTTCTGCCAAACTGAACTATGGGGAGGCGTTGAATGCAAATATCGGTGTCCGCGTGGAATACTATAACCTGAAAATGGATGGCTACAGTTCGGACGGTACGACTCCTGTCCATTTGGATAACCGGACGGCCGATTTCTTTCCTTCCGTCAATGTCTCCTACAACCTGTCTGCGAAACATCTTGTGCGTGCCGCTTACGGTCGCTCGGTCAACCGGCCGGAGTTCCGCGAGGTGGTGCCGTATGTGTATTTCAACTTCGAACGAGATGCGAATATCGTCGGTAATACCGGATTGAAAAATGCGTATGCGGACAACTTGGATGTGCGTTATGAGTTCTATCCGGCATCCGGCGAGATGATAACGGTCGGGGCTTTTTACAAGCGGTTCAAGGACCCGATCGAGGAAACTTATAACGAGGCGGGTTCCGGTCTGCAATATACCTACCACAATGCGAAGAATGCCGAGACGTTCGGTATTGAGTTGGATGTGAAGAAAAGCCTCGACTTCATCGGACTGAGAGGGTTGAGCTTGGTTTGCAATGCCGCCTATATCCATAGCCGTGTCCGCTTTGAGGAAGGAGCACCCGAACGTGACCGGCCGTTGGCTGGACAATCTCCTTACTTGGTGAATGCCGGCCTGTTTTATCAGCACGACGACAAGGGAATCTCAGCCTCGCTTCTTTATAACCGTATAGGGAAGCGTATCGAATCGGTCGGTGTTCCGATGCAGAACCAGAATGAAGATATTCCCGACATATACGAGATGCCTCGTAACTCTCTGGACCTGACCTTCTCGAAGAAGATAGGCAAGGTGGTCGAGATCAAAGCGGGAATCCAGGATATGCTGAATTCTAAAATCGAATACAAGCAGTTCGTGAAGCTGGCGGATGAGAACGGGGGCAAGCGTGAACGGGAACAGTTGGTGCGCAGCTACCGTCCGGGAGTGGATATTAACGTCGGCGTCTCCCTCAAGTTTTAAAGTGAATTGGAATATATCTCTATTACAAACAAAATGTGATTATTATGAACAGATTTCTATTGAAAGGTTGGGCCTCTGTATGTGCATTGGCCGTTATGTTTGGAACGGTGTCTTGTAGCGAAGACGACAAGCCCGTTGGCACCATAGCCGTGTCGGCTGTTGCCGTAAGTCCTGCGACTGCAACTGTCAAGGTGGGCGAGTCGGTGACATTGTCCGCCACGATTACTCCGGAAGATGCAACGGACAAAACGATAACATGGAGTTCCTCTGATGAAAAGGTGGCAACGGTAGATGCCGGTAAGGTGACTGGGGTTGCCGAGGGTACTGCCACGATCACTGCTACGACTAAGGATGGTGAGAAGACGGCTACTTGCGCCGTGGCTGTTTCCAATAGTGCCCCCTCTTCCAAAGAGGTGATCCTTGAAGGCGAAATTACTTCCGATCTTACGCTGAATGCTGCTGATAAGAACTATCTGAAAGGCTTTGTTTATGTAAAGCCGGGGGCTACGTTGACAATCGAAGCCGGAACGGTTATCAAAGGTGTGTCCGTCTCTTCCGGTGAAAAGGCCGCCTCTTTGATTATAGAACCGGGTGCAAAGATCATGGCTGAAGGTACAGTCGACAAACCGATCGTCTTTACTTCCGATAAAGAGCCGGGCAAGCGTGTGACTGGTGACTGGGGTGGTTTGATTATCTGTGGCAACGCCCGTGTGAACCAGACAAAAAGACCGGTTATAGAAGGTGGACCCGGAACGGAATATGGTAATACGACCTCCGATGAATTTAACGGTGAGAGTTCCGGTAAGCTAAAATATGTTCGCATCGAATTTGCCGGTTATCCTTTGGAGCCGGACAAGGAGATCAACGGCTTGACATTCGGAGGTGTAGGTAGCGGTACGGAAGTGGAGTTCGTACAGGTGTCTTATTCCAATGACGATTCGTATGAATGGTTCGGTGGGACGGTCAATGCCAAGCACTTGGTGGCTTACAAGGGCTGGGACGATGATTTTGACACCGATTATGGCTATACCGGTAACTTGCAGTTCCTGTTGAGCGTACGTGACAAGGATATCGCTGATACTTCCGACTCTAACGGCTTCGAATCCGATAATGATGCAAGCGGCTCCTCCAACACTCCGCTGACGAAGCCGATCTTCTCAAATGTAACCTTGATCGGTCCGTTCTATGGAAAAGTATCTGATATGACACAGGCAGAGGTAGAGGCAAAGACTGCCGATGCCGCCAATGGTGCCAAGGGTGGTAAATTCCAGGCTGCTATGCACCTACGCCGTAATTCGAGCCTGAACGTCTACAATTCCGTATTCACAGGATGGCCTTACGGACTTCGTGCAACGGATAAGAAAGGTACGGCAAACGACGGTATCGCTGTGAAGAACGTCATTTTCGCCGGTATGTGGAAGAATTTCTATGATGATGAAAAAGTAAGCGAGAATTTCTTCAACCGAGCTGGCAACAATACGACTTTGGCAACGACCAACGAGATTATCTCAAAAGACGGTGACTATTCTTCCGTCATCGCTTCTGCTGTACAGGGAGCTGAATTTATCGACGAAGTCCTGAACAACAACTTCTTCGAGAAAGTAACCTACAAAGGGGCTTTTGACGGTACGAGCGATTGGACAGCCGGTTGGACAAACTGGGACCCGCAGAACACTGAATATTAAAAAAGATGATAAAGAGATTATTATTGACATCGACATTATTGGCAAGTTCTGCCCTGGCGATCCAGGCGCAGGACTTGTTCCTTAGCGAAGGCCAGTATTATACGGACGAGTCTCAAACGACTCCTTACACTGGCCGTTATACCGAGTTTTATGACGACGGTATGTTGAAGATGGAACTTTTCCTCAAAGACGGTCGCCCCGAAGGAACGTATGTGATTTATTATCCCGACGGTAAGATCGCGGAAGTCCGTTCTTACTATCACGGTATTTTCCATGGAGAGTGGCGCACGTATAACGAAGCTGGACAACTGACCGGTATCGCTTCCTATAAAGAGGGGCAGAAGGACGGCCCTTGGCGGGTATGGAACGACAAAGGCGTCCTCCGTTTCGAGATGTTCTATACCAAAGGAAAGAAGATCGGTATTTGGCGTACCTGGGATGATGATGGCAGACTGTTGACGGAAGAGAAGCAAGAGGAGTAATTGACACACCTTTCGACAGGGAAGGTTATCGGTTCCCTAAATCGTCATACAAGGTTTGAAGGAGTGCCTTTCCTTTGCGAAGTCGTAGGTCACTGCCTTCGCGGGGTGTTTCGATCAGAGTTTTTTTCCCTTCGTTGTCATAGACGGAGATACCTGTACTGTCAATAAATCCGAACCCGTTGGAATAAGTATAGAAAGCATATTCCGGGTAATCGGGACTTAGGATGTTCCGGCTGAAAGTAAAAGCGTCGTGATCGATCTCTAACTGGTTCAACAAAGTGGCGGCAAGATCCGTCTGGTTGGCAAGTTTGTCAATCACGACGGGTTTTTTCACCGCACCGCCGATCCAGAGCATCGGGATATGATAGCGGCGGGGCTCATAGCCCGTCACATCTTTCGGATAAGGATATCCGTGGTCGGAAACGAAAATAACCAGCGTATTCTTCCACACAGGCAGCTCTTTCAATTTTTCTATGAAGTGGCCGATACAACTGTCCGTGAAAGCAACCGAGTTCGGATATAGTCCCATTTCATCCAATCGGTGATAAGGAACTTCAAACGGCTCATGGCTACTTAACGTCAGGAAAGTAGTCAGCCAGGGGGCTTGGTTGTCCCGGCTTTTGATGTCTTCGTACAGGTAGCGGAATGTAATATCGTCGTTTGCTCCCCATTTACTCAGGCGGCTGGTGATCGGAAAATCACGGTCTGCGTGATCCGGCTATAACCGGAGCCGAAGAAATAACTCTGCATATTGGTGAAGTTGATGTCTCCGCCATAAAGCATATTGGCAATATATCCTTCGTTTGTCAGGCTCTTGGCGATAGAGGGGAGCGTTTGACTTTTTGCCGGATACTTCATGATGGAAGTGGTAGGCTGTGCCAGGTATCCGTTTAACACTGAAACGATTCCTCTGTCTGTTCGGAATGAATTGGCATACATATTCGTAAAAAGCACTCCTTCCCGACTTAACCGGTTCAGGTTAGGCGTAATGACGGAATCTCCACCGACAGCTCCGACCGCGTTTGCCGAGAAACTTTCCATCAGGATAATCAATATATTCGGCCGAGAGGTATTGAGAAGGGTCTGCGGTTTCATGGAGTCTTCCTCGTTTCCGTACCCGGTACGGGGGGACGAGGACAAGGTTTCCATCACTTCCTTCCTTTCCTCTTCCGGGAAGAAATTGAACTGTGCCGCAAAATCCTGTTGCTTGCTAAGCGAAGCGATCAGGCTGAAACAAGGATTGATGGCCGAATGGTTGAGGAACTGGTTCTGGCTGAAATACACCATTCCAACGTTGGCCGTCGAAGTTGTTACGCCTCCCCGTATTGGAATAAAGAGTATTCCTCCCGATAATAGGATGACAAGACTGCCGCTCAGTCGTTTCCGTACCTGTGTTTCAGGGAAGAGTGGAACGATACACTTCTTCAACACCCAATATATCCCGGAAGCATATACGACGAACATCCCCAATTGAGCAAAGAACTGTCCCAGCGGTACGCTTGCCATTGCATCTTTGGGCGATTGAAGATAGAAGAAAAGAGTTGCATCCAGCCTGAACCCCCAATAGCCGTATAAAGCCACATCTACAGAGAAGATCGCCGCGATCAATACCGCCATGATCCCGAAATATCCTTTTAGCAGCTTCTTATAAAAAGTCCCCGGCAACCATATCGAAACGAGTGTCATCAGCAAAGGCAATGCCGTCAGATAGCCGGCCATCGTACAGTCCAACAGCAACCCGTGTGTAATTACCTTAAGGTAATCGCTTAGCGAGCATCCGCTCGCTAAGGCATGGTGGTACAGCAGAAACACTGGCTTCTGGACCGCCAAAAGTGGCAACCAGATGAAAAATAGGGCAAGGAGGAAGAGAATTCTTTTCTTCATTACATTATTTATAAAGCTTTTCTCTCAGCTCGGCAACCTTCGGATCAGTAATATAATCGTCGTATTCCATTATACGATCGATGATACCATTCGGAGTCAGCTCAATGATGCGGTTGGCAACCGTTTGAATGAACTCGTGGTCATGGCTGGAGAACAAGACGTTTCCTTTGAATGACTGTAACGTGTTGTTGAATGCCTGGATGGATTCCAAGTCCAGGTGGTTGGTCGGCGTGTCGAGGATGATGCAGTTGGCATCTGTCAACATCATGCGGGAGATCATACAACGCATCTTCTCACCTCCGGAAAGTACCCCTACTTTTTTCAACAGCTCTTCGCCGGAAAACAGCATACGTCCGAGGAAGCCTTTCAGGAAGACTTCGTTGGTGTCGGGTGAGAACTGGCTCAGCCAGTCGATCAGGTTGTAATCCGAATTGAAATATTTGGAGTTGTCGAGTGGCAAATAGGTCGTCGTGATGGTTTGTCCCCACTGATACGTTCCGGCATCGGCCTTTTCTTCTCCGTTGATGATCTGGAAAAGGGCGGTCATCGCACGCGGGTCGTGACTGATGAATACGATCTTGTCGTCTTTTTCCACATTGAAGTTCAAATCCTGGAACAGGACTTTGCCGTCGATGGACTTTGTCAGCCCCTTTACTTCCAATATCTGGTTGCCCGGTTCGCGGTTGGGCGTGAACAGGATACCCGGATAGCGTCGTGAAGACGGCTTGATTTCTTCGATGTTCAGTTTCTCCAACATCTTTTTGCGACTGGTCGTCTGTTTGGACTTCGCTACGTTGGCACTGAAACGACGGATGAACTCTTCCAATTCTTTCTTCTTCTCTTCCGCTTTCTTATTCTGGTTCTGCTGCTGGCGAAGTGCTAACTGGCTGGATTCGTACCAGAAGCTGTAGTTTCCGGCGAACATTTGCAGTTTGCCGAAGTCGATATCTACCGTATGGGTACAAACAGAGTCGAGGAAGTGGCGGTCGTGGCTGACAACCAACACTGTGTGCTCGAAGTTTGCCAGATAGTTTTCAAGCCACATAACGGTTTCAAGGTCGAGGTCGTTGGTAGGCTCGTCCAGCAACAGGTTGTCGGGTTGTCCGAAGAGGGCGCGTGCCAGCAGGACACGTACTTTTTGCTTACCGCTCATGTCCTTCATCAGCGTGTAGTGGAATTCTTCCGTGATACCCAAGCCACTCAATAGGGCAGCCGCATCGCTTTCGGCATTCCAGCTTCCATTTCGGCGAATTTTTCTTCCAGTTCCGATACGCGGATACCGTCGGCATCGCTGAAATCAGGCTTTGCATACAAGGCGTTTTTCTCGCTCATCACCTCCCAAAGGGTGGTGTGTCCCATCAACACCGTGTCCATTACGGTATATTCGTCGAATGCGAAGTGGTCCTGGCTCAATACGGAAAGACGTTCACCCGGTCCTAAAGATACCGTTCCTCGTGTAGGGTCCAGCTGCTTGCTGATAACACGGAGGAATGTTGATTTGCCGGCGCCATTAGCTCCGATGATACCGTAGCAATTGCCCGGTGTAAACTTCATATTGACATCCTGGAACAGGATACGTTTTCCGAACTGTACGTCCAGATTGTTAACCGTTATCATATCTTCTATACCTATTAATTTGCTTATGAGTGTGCAAAGGTACAAAAAATATCGGTTACTTTCGGATTAAGCGAAAGTAACTATTTGTACAAGCCTTCCCTCGACAGCAAATGATCCAGGTTGGCCACTCCTAACGTCACGATCGCGATTACGGTGGCGGCATGCTCCTGATATTCCGGGATGCTTTTGCTGTAAGTGTCGCGTTCGGTGTGCCAGATCTCACCGTAGTTGAAGTTGTATCCTTTGATGTCCTTTTCGTTGAAGGCGATGGCCGGGACTGCTTCGACAGCAAAAACGGATGCATCCGTACCGGCAGGTTTGGCAGGTTTAGTGAACGGGCCGGCTTCTTTCACTTCGAACGGATAGTCGGGGCGGATCTTCTTGACGGGCGCGCATATCTTCACGAAGTCCTGATACATCGCTTTCGGAACATTGAGTCCGACGGGAGGTGTCGGGCCTCCGTCGCGGTTGAACAAGTTGGAGATTTTATCTAACTTATCTTTATTGGCTTTCACCCAGGCTGTAGAACCTAACAATCCGAATTCTTCGCCAGCAAAAGCACAGAATAACATCGTCCGTTTAGGCTTCGCACCGGATTTCATGATCATGCGGGCCGCTTCCATTACCGGAGTGATGCCGGAACCGCAGTCCACACCACCCGTCGCCACGTCGAACGCATCCAGATGGCCGCTTGCCATCACATACTCGTCCGGGTATTGGGTGCCTTTGATTTTACCGATCACATTATAGTATTTCACCGGCCCCATACGGAAATGGTTGCGGATATCGAATTCAAGGAAGAAGGTACGGCGTTCCTTTACCATCTGCTTGATGGTCGCATATTGGTGCTCGTCCAACTTGATGTCGCAGACGTCCGGCAGATTGTCGAAGGTGAAAGTCGGGTCGTTCATGATTGTCCTGTCATAGAGCGCTCTGAGCGGAACTGTCGCCGACTGGATAAAGCCTAATACACCGGCTTCGCACATCTGTTTGTAGAACAAGGCCGGGACATCCTCTTTCAATGGCAGCAGCGGGTTGTCGGTATTGTTGCGCCAGTTATCCTCCATGATCTGGTAGTTCTTTTGGGCCGTTTCATTGTTTTCGGCAATGATGGTGGCGCGTATGGAATCGCCTTTAGCGGAACGGTCGACCGGCCAGCCGACATTCTTTCCGTTAATCAGCACCCAAGCCCCTTTGAGTTGTCCTTTTATACGGTCGAATTCGCTTTGGGTAAGCGGTTCTTGTAAGACGTGTCCACGTTGAACCCCCTTTGTCCCGGCAGTGTAGGAGGGAGTGACGAAATGTAGTTCCATCCCGTTCTCTCCTAATAGCTTGCCGAACCACGGCCCCCGGTTGAAGCCGACCGGTAGCGTACCGGCCTCTTGCAGTTCAACTTCCAATCCCCATTCCTTAAACTTGGAAGACACCCAATCGACTGCATTGTCGTATGCGTTCGAGCCGATCACGCGGCCGCCGATGCGGTTGGTGAGTATATCTAAATGATCCATCACCTGATTATCCGTTTGACCGATTTCGATGATTTTATTTACCGTAGCGTCCTGTGCCGGAACCGAATGAACAGCCATGCAAGCCATCGCTGCCCAGATAAGTAAAGCTCGTTTCATATTGTGTGTTTTTTATGGTAATGCAAATTAAGATATAAAAAAGTCGTGTTCCAAATGAATCAGGGGGGAATGTAGAGCAGCGCTAAGAGAATTTCTTAGACAAGCCTTCCCTTTTTGTCATTTTCTTGAATTATACCTACTTTTGTGCTTCAAATAACGAATAGGAATATGATATTTTACTTTACCGGAACAGGGAACTCCCTTTGGGTGGCAAAGACGTTGAGTGAAACGTTGGGAGAACCGTTGATCTCAATTGCAGATGAATTGCATAAGGAAGAGAAAGACTTGATTTATCCGGTTCGTCCGGATGAAAAGATTTTGTTTGTCTATCCCGTGCATTCCTGGGGACCGGCGGTGCTTGTTATCCGCTTTATCTCCCGTCTGACTTTAACCGGATATACCGGGCAACCGGTCTATTCTGTTTCTACCTGTGGAGATGAATGTGGATATACGGATCGGCTGATCGGGAAAGCGTTAGGAAAAAGAGCTATATCACTTACGGCAGCATACTCTGTTATTATGCCGAATAATTATATCTTGCTGCCTGGTTTCGATGTAGACGGTAAAGATGTAGAGGAACGGAAATTGCAAGATGCCCCGGCACGTGTCGCTGAGATTATCAGAGTAATCCGGGAACATCAGCAGAATACTTTGTATCAAACAGGGAGTATGCCCGGTTTGAAAAGTTACTGGATTTATCCTCTTTTCGCACATCTGGCCATCGGAAGTAATTCTTTCCGGGTAACGGATGCCTGTATTTCCTGTGGGTTATGTGAACGGATTTGTCCGACCGGAACGATCAGTCTGCAGGGAGGGAAGCCTGTTTGGGCGAATACCTGTGTGCAGTGTGTCGCTTGCATTCATCGCTGTCCGGTTCGTGCGATCGAATATGGGAAGGGAACGCTGAAAAAAGGGCGATATCATCACCCTGAGATGAATAATAAACAAAACAGATAGAAATGAAACGATTAGTAGCGACAGTCCTGGTGGCCTTGACGTTGGCGAGTTGCCAGGAAACACCGAAAGGTTATGTAATAAATGGAGAAGTGACTGGCAGAACGGATGGGAAAGTTTATCTTAAGCCTTCCGGAATAAGATGTTTTTTGATATCGATACGGCAGAATTAAAAGAGGGAAAGTTTACTTTTAAGGGAGAAGTGGATCAGCCTTTATTGTTTGGTCTGGCAACAGAAGACATGAATTATCCGGTTCAGTTCTTTGTCGAAAATACGAATATGGATGTGCGGATAAGTAATGACGGCGAAACGATTACGGTTCGGAACTCTCCTGTCAATACGATCTTTCAGGAGAATACCGAAAAGGTTTTTGAAGAAGGGTATGACATAGACAGTCTGATCACTAAGTACCCGGCTTCGCCTGCCGCCGCTTTTTACCTGTATCGTTATTTCACTTACCAATTGCCGCTGGATGAACTGAAAGCAACTCGTGCCAAGATTTCTCCCGAACTGGCCGGTTGTCCGTATGTAAAAGATTTGGATGGTATTATCAAGCAGCTGGAAAATGTGCAGATAGGGAAGGTGGCTCCTGAATTTTCATTACCTGATACAGCGGGAGTATCTGTTTCGCTTTCTGATTTCAGAGGTAAATATGTGCTGTTGGATTTCTGGGCTTCCTGGTGTCCTCCTTGTCGTCGCGAGAATCCGAATGTAGTAAAGGCGTTTAATGAATATAAAGATAAAAACTTCACGATTGTGGGGATTTCTCTGGATAAGGATAAAAGTAAGTGGCTGAAAGCAATTACCGACGATAATCTGGCCTGGACACATCTTTCCGATTTGAAATATTGGGATTCGGAAATTCCGGCTCTTTACGGGGTTCGTGGTATTCCGGCCAATGTCCTGTTAGATCCGGATGGAGTGATTGTCGCTAAAAACATTACTGGCGAGGATTTGCATAAAAAACTAAAAGAAGTAATCAAATAAACGATGCGGAAGTACGGTTTTCTGACTTTGTTCCTTCTTTTCTGTCTCTGTCTTTTGGCGACAGAAAAGAAGGATTTCGAAAAAGCGGTGCGTGAAGCTGTTTCCCGGCAGATGCAAAACTATCCGAAGTCAACCTTGAAAGACTTATACAAAAATTTCTTTCAGGATAAATTCGGTCCCGGACATATCATCAGCGATACGACGGCTGCCGGTAACTATTTGCGTCGCGAACTGGCCTCTTATACGGAGTGTACCGGAGAGATCGCGGAGCCGACTGGGTGGGAAGGTAACTTTCTTCGGGTAAACCTCTCGGTCATCAAGAGCGGCCGAATCTCTTATAATACATTCTTTGATGCGTTTGTCCGGAGTGTGAATGGTGTCCGACCTGTTACAGTTGCCGATTGGCAAAAAGAATGGCAGCGGATTGAGTCTATTATCCGTTCTATGGAACTTTCTTTGCCGGATTACGATGCCGATTGCAAAGAAATAGAAGACCGTCTGGACCGGGGAGAATATGTGGGACATCACAGCAAGGTTTTCGAAGAATCCTATTCGCCGCATTATCGTATAATCAGCAGACAGATCTTTGAAAAGGAGCTACAACCCTTGCTGTGAAAAACGGGCTTAGTCTTCGTCTTCCGGGTCCTCGAAGTCAAACTCGAAATCGAATCCATCGTTCATCATCCCTGGATCGGTAAACTGTTCCAGTTCGCGACGGTCTTTTTTGGTCGGACGGCCTAAACCACGTGCACGGTCTACGAATCCGGATATGCGGTTCATTTCCAATATTTCGTATTGGTCGGGAGTTGTGACGTTTTCCAGATAATCGGGTACCAGTTTTGCTCCCATACGACGTTCTGTTAAATCGAGTACCTTGAAGGAAAAGGTGATAGGTGGCTTGCGTACCTGAATCACTTCTCCGACTTTGATCATACGAGAAGGTTTTACATTGACTCCGTTTATCATCACCCTGTTTTTCTTGCAAGCCTCGGCTGCTATGGTACGTGTCTTGAATATGCGGGTGGCCCACATCCATTTGTCTATACGGACTTCGTTCATGGATTTAATTGTCAATTTATTTATTATTAAATTGATTCATCGTATTCTGTATACCGGCCAGGCAGAAGCTTTTGATGATTTCTACCGCCCGTTTCATCTTATCCGGCATCTCCTGGAGTTCTTCCGGAGGAAACTTGCCAAGTACATAGTTGATTTGTCCTCCACGCGGGAAATCACTGCCGATACCGAAACGAAGGCGGCTGTATTCTTGTGTGCCTAACAGCTGTTGGATGTTTTTCAATCCGTTGTGTCCTGCATCACTGCCTTTTGGTTTCAGGCGGAGTGTCCCGAACGGGAGTGCCAGATCGTCCACTACGACTAACAGATTCTCTACCGGAATATTTTCTTTCTGTAACCAGTAGCGGACAGCATTGCCGCTCAGGTTCATGAATGTGTTAGGCTTCAGTACGATCAGCTCACAGTTCTTGACACGCATCCGTGCGATTGCACCATAACGTTCTTCTGTGAAAGGGACGCCGGCATCTTCAGCCAATGCATTTACAACGCGGAATCCGATGTTATGACGGGTCCCCAAATATTCGGAGCCGATATTTCCAAGTCCTGTTATCAGATATTTCATTGTTATGTTGTTTTTAGTAATAACAAAGGGAAGAATACTCTGCTGAATATTCTCCCCTTACATTATTTAGGAATAATAATTTTATTATGCCTTAGCCTGAGCACCACGAGCGGCACGAGTCAACTGAACGGCGCAAACAACAGCGTTCTTAGCGTTCATCAGTTCAAGACCTTCGAAGTGTAATGCGCCAACCTGCATAGTCTTGCCTAATCCCAGGTGATCGACATTGATAAACAATTTCTCAGGAATTGCTGTGTAAAGGGCTTTTACTTTCAGCTTTCTCATCTGCAAGTTCAATTTACCACCGGCTTTAACACCTTCGGCGTGACCTTCCAGAACAACCGGAACTTCCATTACTACCGGTTTGTTATCTGATACTTCCAAAAAGTCCATGTGCAGGATAGCGTCGGTTACAGGTTGGAACTGGATATCTTTAACGATAGCCATTGTCTTCTTGCCGTCGATAGCCAATTCTACAACAAAGATTTCAGGGCTGTAAACCAAATTACGGACGCTGTCTTTCGTGATAGTGAAATGAGATACTTTTTCGCCGCCGTACAGTACAGCAGGAATTTCGTTGTTTTTACGCATAGCCTTCAAAGCTCTCTTCTGGTCTGCAGAAGTAGCGGCTACTTCTCTTGACTTTCCTTCTAATTGAAATGTCTTCATTTTGTTTTAATTTTTGTGTTACTCAAAATTAGATGTTTATGCTTTCTAATTTCCCATCACACGTACGGGGGTTAAAAGCGGTGCAAAGGTACGATTTATATTTATATCTGCAAAATCTTGTCTGCATGAATTTTCAGTTTCATAGGCATGAAACTGAAATTCCCTCGGCATGGAACGGTAGTTTCATAGGCATGGAATAGGAGTTTCATCGGTATGAAACTAAAAGTGCATGCCGGTTCAGAACCGGATTCCTTTTTGCCGGAGCAAGATTTCCGTATCGTCCCAAAGTTGTTTTTGCTGTGTATGATGCCGGATGCGTTCCGACACATTCCTCTTTTTACAATTGGCATAACAACAACCGTTTTTATCTTTCGCCTCATTCGAAAGAGCCAGGTGGATGGCGGTTGCCGCACCTTGGGCCGGTGTTTTGATAAAGGGGCGGAACAGGATGTCGGTAAGCGGGTCGAACCAGGCTTGCATCGTGATCATGTTTGTACTGACAATTCCTGGGTCTGATGCATTTATGGTGATGCCCTTGTCTTGAATCCGCTTGGCAAGTTCCTGTGTGAACAGAAGCAAGGCTAGCTTGGTATTCCCATAGACCGGAATGCGGAAAAAGCGTCCGTTCTTCCCTTTTTCAAAGAAGTCCGGTTCGATCCGGCCGATAGCATACGTGCAGGATACTGTGTTTACAATGCGGCATCCCGGTTGCATCAGGGGTAATAACTGGCGGGTGAGCATGTAGGGTGCCACATAATTGACGCTTACGATTGTTTCCAACCCATCTTCAGTTTTGCGTACCGGAGTCGTCAGGATTCCGGCATTGTTCATCAGGAGGCTGACGGGACGTCCTTCTTTTAATAATTGACCGGTGAAATTGTTTACGGATGAGAGGGAAGCGAGATTGATTTCCCGCACTTCGATCTGAGTGTTACCGGTTTCTTGCTGGATCCGGGTGCATACGGGGACGGCTTTTTTCGGATCGAGGCAAGCCATAATCACCGGATAGCCTTCTTTTGCGAGGGCTGCCGTGATTACTTGTCCCATGCCTCCGTCGGCACCGGTTATGATGGCTAATCCTTTTTCCATTACTTGTATTCTAATTTCTCTATTTCTTTAATAATGCTTTTAGGCAAGTTCTGAATATGTTTATGGCATGCCATTTCGATGGAGTACATGCGAGCGATACAATAGTTGCTATGTCCGCAGTCGCAACGGGCATGTTCGTCTTCCTTCATCTTGTTTACGAATGACGGATCGTTGAGCAAGGCCCGCGCCATACTCACAAATTCGAAACCGTCGTTCAAGACTTCGTCTATCTTCTCGCGTGAGGTCAGACCGCCTACATAGACAAGCGGCATTTTCAACGCCGCCCTGAACTTCAGTGCATCTTCCAGGAAGTAAGCCTCTTTGAATGGTTCAGACGGGATCATGAACCGTCCGGCCATTTTGACTCCAAGCGGTAACCAACCGAAAGGCATATAATGCGTCATCGTATGAATCGGCATGGACCCCCGCATCACGTACATCGGAGCACGGCTGACGAAGCCACCGCTAAGTATCAAAGCATGTGCTCCACATTCGTCCTGCAAGGTACGGGCCACCTCGAGTGTCTCATCCAGCTCCATTCCTCCTTTGAAGCCGTCGCGCATATTCATCTTTACCAGTACTGCCATATCCTGTCCGGCTGCTTTCATCACTTCGTCCATGCACATTTTCATAAAACGCATCCGGTTGTGCAAGCTGCCGCCATATTCATCTTTCCGGTGGTTGGTATAAGGAGAAAGGAACTGGCTGATCAGATAACCGTGACCGGCGTGTATTTCCACAGCATCCATTCCGGCTTCGCGTGCCAGATGAACTGCTTGTCCGAACGCTTTTGCCATCGCTGTGATTTCGGAAGGTTTCATTCCCCGGACAAGAGTGGGGGAATAGATATTGAAACCGCCGGATGCGGAGATAGGCCTGCATCCGCAGATATTTTTGTGGGACATGTTTCCGCAATGTCCGAGTTGTACGGAGGCGGCCGCTCCTTCTTTGTGGATGGCATCAGTGATACGTTTTAATCCGGGGATGATATCCGGGCGCATCCAGAGCTGACGTTCGAAAGAAAGTCCGCTTTGCGTAACAGCCGCATAGGCCAAAGTCGTCATACCGATCCCGCCGACGGCAACCGATTTATGGTAATCGTACAACATGTCGGAAGGCGCGTTTCCCGGGCACATGCTTTCAAATGCAGCTGCCCGTATTGTCCGGTTTCTCAGGGTCAACGGCCCGATTTTACCGGGAGTGAACAGTACAGATTCTTTTTCCATATCCATATGAGTTAGTCATTCAATATATAAAAGGAATAACCCGTTTCCGGTTTCCCAGTTCGTTGCCAAACATCGCTTTGTATTTATGGTAGATGGTATTTGCGCGAGGTACAAGGTTTGCAAATGTCCACCAAGCGAAAACAGCCCCGCTTGCGCTCCAGGTCAGGATTGCAAATCCGCACCATTCCACAATCTCCCCGAAGTAGTTAGCTGATGTCACATATCGGAACAGGCCTTTTTGGGGTAGATAATGATTCGTGTCGCCAGGCTTTCTGAGATGGCGGACAATATGGTCCGATTGGATATTAATTGCCATGCCGGTGAAAAATAAGATGGTCCCGGTGATAAATTGAGGCTGTACAACCAACTTTCCGTATACATATCCTGCGGTGCCAGATGGAAAATCCATTCTCCCTGCATATAGCCGTTCAAGAGGTTAAAGGTGATTCCCATAAGCATGATGCCTGTCGGCATTTTGCTTTTGCCTTTTATCAGCAAAGGAAAAATAAAAGACCGTTGGAAATAATGCAGTTCGAAGAATAAAAATATCAGGAACGGTACTGCCTCGAACTGCCGTTCCGATCCGTTCCATAACAAAAACATGACGATAAAAACCGGAGCTTCCATACAAATCCAAGCGATCTTGTTCGGTATCGGAAATCCCCATTTTTTATCGAACAACATTCCATAACCGGCTTCAACGAAGTAAAGGGCTATGAAAACAATGGCGGCGATAGCTGCCATTACGATTAGAAATAAGGTGAAATGTTCAATTGTCATCTTCGCGCGTTGATAATTTATAACCTCTTCCGTGAATGTTTATAATTTTGATAGTAGGATCATCCTGCAATAATTTGCGTAATTTGGTGATATAAACATCCATGCTACGGGCACTGAAATAGTTATCGCTTTTCCATATGACTTGCAGGGCGTGTATCCTCTCTACCATATTGTTTGCGTGTTGGCACAACAATGTGAGCAAATCAGCCTCTTTGGTCGTCAGCTTGGTCGTTTTGCCTTCTATGGACAAGAGCTGTTTGGGCAAGTCGAATTTGAATTTCCCGAAAAGATAGACCCTGGCTTCCTTCTTGTGCTGAGGCCGGTAACGGCTTTGTATCGCCTTAATCCGAGCCTGTAAGATATCAGCGTCAATAGGTTTGCGTATCACATCGTCCGCATGGAATGAAAACAGTAGTGCTATTTCTTCTCTCGTCGGATGTTCGCACAGGAAAACGACTGGTATGATATTTTCCGAACTTTTGATCATGGCAGCCAATGTCCGTGTTTCATTCGTGTCTATATCGTGGTCGATAATACAGAATGTGAAATTTCCGGAAAGGAGACCCTCATATGCCGCCTTTTCCTGATCGAATACTTGTGAGTTGTATCCGGTAGCTTTTATATAGTCCTGGATGATCGCTCCCTGATTATAGTCTTTACTGAAAATGAGAATGTTAAAAAGATCGTTCATTATATTCTTAAATTGTTTTTTCGATGTTCCAGACGAAAGCACGTAACCCTTGTGCTTCCGTCTTCTGATCCATCTGATGAAGTATCTCCAGGAAATGGTCGACTTTTTCGTCATCGACCATTGCCAGGATTGCCGAATTCAGTGTCGGCCAAGCGTGACTCCCATAGTGCGGCTCGCCGGTCTTACTTCCACGTCCTTGTACTTCGTCCCAGTATGTGAAGCCCCGGATGTTGTTCCGGTCCATCGCATTCAGGATCATTTCGTAATATGCTTGATTAAATGATACAAATATAGCTTTCATATTAACTTATTCCTAATTATTATTTATTCTTTTTTAGAAGATATTCCATTTCTTGCCATCTTGCGATGTCTGCGCCGGACTCCGTTTCCGGCAAATACACAGTATACGACCGGTACGATTACCAGGGTGATCAATGTTGACACCGAAAGTCCCCATGCAACCGTCATACCCATCGAACGCCACATTTCCGAACCTTCGCCTGTTCCGACTGCCATCGGGATCATACCCAATACGGTCGTCAGGGTGGTCATCAATACCGGGCGAAGGCGGGATTTTCCGGCTGTCACTACTGCGGTCAGGATTCCCATTCCTCTTTCCCTGCAAAGGATCGTGTAGTCGATCAGTACGATACCGTTTTTAACAACGATACCCATCAGCATAATTAGGCCGATCAATGCCATAACGCCCAATGGAGTCTGCGTGATTGCCAGCCTAAGATTATGCCGGTGAAGGCGAAGGGGATGGAGAACATGATTACGAACGGGTCTGTCAGTGATTCGAACTGAGCGGCCATTACGATAAATACCAAAATGATGATCAGGATCATCAGGATTGTCAGGTCGAAGAAGGTGTCCATCTGGTCTTCGTACGTTCCTCCTAACTGCCAGCTGACATCCGAAGGTATATCCATCTCCTTCAGTTGATTCCGGGCGGCTGTTACGATATCGCTCATGGCTGCACCTTTTCCGACTACTGCCGATACGGTAATAACGCGTTCGCGGTCTTTGCGTTCAATGGTCGGAGGTGTCATTCGTTCTACTACTTTACCCAGGTCGCGGATACGGATTCCCTGACCGGCACTATTATACACCAGGATATTCTCGATGTCTTCAACCGACTGGCGGAATTCAGGGGCGTAGCGTACTTTTATATCATATTCGTCACCGTCTTCGCGATATTTGGAGGCGGTAGAGCCGTTGATGCGGTTACGCAAAGCCATAGCAGCCGTTGTGATATTCAATCCGTTGATCGCCAGTTTTTCCCGGTCGAAATCAACTTGATATTCGGGTATGTAGTCCTCACGGCTGATGTTGACCTGTGAACAACCTTTTACCTTACGCATCCTTTCGGCCAGCTCGGCGGCTACGGCATCGGTTCGACCGAAGTCGAAACCATAAATCTCGACGTCGACAGCGTTTTGTCCGCCCATGCCTTCTTCCTGTCCACCTTCGATAACCTTAAAGGTTTTGATCTCCGGGTATTTAGCTAAATCCTTACGCATCTCTTCACAGATTTCAACCATACCGCGTTCACGATCGCCGACACTTGACATATTGATGTAATAATCGATAATATGTGTCCCGTTATTGCTCAATTGAGCCCAGGTATTATCGGAATCGGCTTGTCCCTCGGTAAAGTTGCTGGTTTTTATTTCCGGATATTTCTGTCGAAACAGTTCGTCGATTTCAAGCGCCAGTTTACGGGTGATGTCCTGGCGGGTTCCGACCGGCAACTCAATGTGAACACTGATCTGCGCATTATCCTGAGTCGGGAAGAATTCCGTCTTGATAGTCGGAACTAATAACATACTTCCCGCAAAGATCAAAGTTGCGCCGAATATAACCGTTTTCCGATGGCGTACCGCCCAATAAAGGAAATTGGAATAGCCACGATCCAGCGCATCCAATGCCTTTTCGATCGGCGTGAAGAACAAGGTGTACAAGCGGCCTTTTTTAGGATTTTGCTTGAGTAGTTGCGAACTCAACATCGGAGTCAGCGTCAAAGCTCCGACCGTTGAAACAATCATGATGATACTAACGATCCAACCTAACTGTTTGAACAAGATACCCGCCATACCCGTCACCATCGTTAGGGGCAGGAACACAGCCAACATGGTCAGGGTTGAGGCGATTACGGAAATAGCCACTTCGTTTGTCGCATGTACGGCCGCCTGTTTCGGGGCACTACCTCTTTCAATATGAGTTGTAATGTTTTCCAGCACCACGATCGCATCATCCACAACCATACCGATAGCAATAGAGAGTGAACTTAGCGAGATAATATTCAGTGTATTGCCGGAGGCAAGCAAGTAAGCGAATGAAGCTATCAGTGAGATCGGAATGGTCAGGATAATGATAAACGTTGCTCTCCATCGTCCGAGGAACACGAACACCACTAACATAACGATAACGAAGGTGATGAAAATGGTTTCTTTCAGGCTGTCGATCGTATTCAAGATATTAGTGGAAGTATCCATGATGACTCCCAACTTGACATCCGAAGGGAGATTTTTCTGGATTTCCGGCAGTTTCTGGTGAACCTTCTTGGCTATGTTCACCGAGTTGGCCCCTGATTGTTTTTGGATAACGATCATACCGCCTTTTTTTCCGTTATTGTAAGTCTCCTGGGCACGCTCTTCGATGCTGTCTTCAATGCGGGCGACATCACGTAGGTAGATCGTTTTATTATCCTTATGACCGATTACAAGATCGTCCATTTGATGTGCATCCGTAAATTCACCTTGTACGCGGAGCGCATAAGCGTTGGAACCGATATCCACGCTACCGCCCGGAGTGTTCCGGTTCTCCTGTGCGATGATTGCGGATATTCCTTCGATTGAAACTCCGTATGCTTCCAGTTTGTACGGATCGCAATAGACTTGTATTTCACGTGTCGGCGTACCGGAAATGGAAACCGCTCCTACACCACTGATGCGTGCAAGTGGGTTCGATACCTTGTCGTCCAGAATCTTGTATAGGGCGTTTGTACTCTCTTCCGCCGTAACCGACAGGATGATAATCGGAATATCGTTCGTTCCGAATTTGAAGATAATAGGATTATCCACATCATCCGGTAGCATTGGCTCGGCAACGTCCAGTTTGTCACGCACGTCATTGGTTGCCACGTCGATATCCGTACCATAGTCGAATTCGAGTGTGATGATCGAGATGTTTTCACGCGACTGTGACGTGATGTGTTTCAGGTCGCTGACGCTGTTCAATACGTTCTCCAGTGGTTTGGAGACGTTCATTTCGATATCCGCAGCACTGGCGCGGCATAGGAGGTCATGACCATGATCGTGTTTGTCTCGATCTCCGGCAGCAAGTCTACTGATAATCTGGTTAATGAAAAAAGACCGAAGATCACGATTGCCACAAAGACAAGGGCAGTCGTAACCGGCTTTTTTACCGCTGTTGCATATAAGCTCATAGTGTTTGTCTCTTACTTTTCGATTTCTACTTCCATTCCGTTATTCAGTCGGCTTTGACCGGATACTACTACCTGGTCGCCGCTGTTTACCCCCGAAATGACTTCATATTTATTCCCCATACGGCGTCCTAACTCTACTTTCTCGTAGGAAACTTTACCGTCTTTGTATACATATATATAGCGGTCTCCTGCACCGGACTGTTTTACGATGGCGAGATCCGGAGCGACCACATGGTTTTGTGTCCCGAAACCGATCGTCACGCGGGCGAACATTCCCGGACGGACACGCTCGTCATTGTTGTCGATTTTGATTTCGACAGGGAATGTGCGTGTATTCGGATCGATAGTCGGGTAAACCAGGCTGACTTTCCCTTTGAATACTTCGTCTCCGTATACATCCAACCGGATGTCGACATCTTTCCCCTTTTTTACTTTTGTGAAGAGGCTTTCGGATACGTTGATCAGCAGTTTGACCGGACGGATCTGTTCAACGGTGAAGATAGGCGAGCCTCCGCTATACATATCTCCGCTATCATAATTGCGGGCGGTGACGATACCGGTGATCGGACTCAGTAACTGTGTGTTTTCTTGTAAATTCTTGTAGGTCGCACGGCTTATGTCCAACTGTGTTTTCTGTGCATCCCAGGCTGATTTGGAAGCGCCGCCTACTTTGTACAGTTCGTCGATACGTTTGAACTCCAGTTCCTGGTTGTCCAATTGTATTTTGGTCTGTTTGAGGTTGGTCTCATCCATCTTGACCAGGAGTTGGCCTGCTTTTACATGATCGCCGATTTCCGCAAACAACTTCTCTATGCGTACCGGGGTTTGCGGGGCGATGTTATTCGAGATGTTGGCCTCGACTGTTGCTGTAAATTCACTGATCTGCTCTACGTCTTGTGCAGATACAGTCTCTACTCTCACAATAGCTTTGTTGTTGACAGTTTCTGTTTGTGTCGAATCTTTCTTTTCGCCTGAACAGGATAACAGTAAAGGTAAAATGAAGAGTGATATGAAGTGTTGTCTTTTATTTGTTTCCATTTTGTGATATTTTTATTCAATGTCTACTTTTTATTCCTTAAAATTCTTGCTGGCCTAACACCTTTTCCAGGTCAGCCTTTGCTACCATATAATCGTAAATAGCCTGGTTGAAATTCAGTTTGGCCTGTGTCAGCGCTAATTCCGAATCGTTCATCTCGAGCAGAGTCCCGGCACCTGTGTCATAGCGTTTCTGTGAGATCATATACCCCCGTTCGGCTTGTTCCACTCCCTTCTGTGAGGCGTCGAAGCGTTTGACGCAGGTATTCATATTATCTATATATTGCTTGATTGCCAGTTGCAGGTTTCGCTGTGTATCCTCTCTTTGCAGGCTCAATTGTTCGATCGAATTTCTTGTTTGTTTGATCTTATAGAACTTACTACCGCCGGAGAAGATCGGAATGGAAAGTGAGACACCGACCATAGAGTAGGGGTTCCACATATAGTCTTTGAACTTGAAGTCGTTGTTCATGGCTGTCCACTGATACAAACCGGTGAGCGACAGCGTCGGCAAATAATCGAACTTTTGCATGGTCAGTGTCTTTTCCAGTTGCTTGGCTTGTAAATCCATTTGTTTCAAATCTGTATTATTAGCCAATGTCGTGTCTGTCGAAAGAAAATCGCCGAATAAATCTTTTTCAAAATCGGTCAATTGTCCTTCACATTCGATGTTTATGTCCAGGTCCATGCCTAATAAAGCTTTTAATTGCCATTTGGCGAGAACCAGTGCGTTTTCTGCCTGCAACATATTGGGCTCGCTATTCTTTACGGTAACATTGGCGCGTATCAGGTCATATTCGGCGACAGTTCCCTGTTCAAACTTACGCTTGATATCCAGGTAATTTTCCATCGCGTTGTCATAGCTTTCCTTAAATACGCGGTATGAATCGTTAGCAAGAAGCACGCCGTAATACCCTTTCTTTACCTGGTTGACCATCGCAATTTTGGAAGAACGTGCCTGTTCGATTGCCAATTCCACATCGACAGCCGAGATACTCAGGCTTTTCCAAAGAGCAGCGTTGACAATCGGCATCGAGGCGTTGAAACCGAGGTTCCAGTTATTATCACGTCCCACTTCAATCCCTTCATCCATATTCGGCATGTCTTCCATGCCTGGTATTTCGGTACTTCCCATGTCGAAGCCGTCCATATACATCACTTGTTTTTTCAAGGTCCGGTTGTAGTCGGCTGCAAAACTGACTTGGGGAAATAGAGCGGCATATGAACCTTTCTGTGCATATTTTTTCTTCTGGATTTCCTTATTAGCCACTTTTACAGTAGGGTTTTCGCTCAGCGCGATCTCAAGAGCTTTTCCTATATCGAGAACGAGTGTGTCCTGAGCTTTTGCGGAGGTAAAGGCCAGAGAGGGGAGTAACATTATCACTACCCACATCATCTTTTTAGTAATTAAGATTTGTCTCATTTAGAATAAGTAAATTTGATTTTTAATAAAATCGTTTGTTCAATCTAATTGCTTCTGTGTATATTTCAATAAATAACGGTCTAAAATGGCAATACCTTTTTCAGTAGAGATTCCCCGGAGGAAGGTATAAAGAATCGTATTGAACACTTCGGCCACGGAATGGTTGGAGAGGGCTTTGGACGGACGGATCATCTTCGCCTGCTCTTTCGCCAGCAAAGCTACAATTTCGAAGTTAATATTCGGTTGAAAAACACCTTCTTTTGCCCCTCTTGACAGTAGTTTTATACATTTTTTCAAAAATCGGGATTTTTCTTCTTCTGTTTTTTGCAATGCTTTCGGATAACGTTTCAGATCATCATAGAACTTCCGGTTAAACCAGCGAGGTCGCCTCATAAGCTCTTCATAAAAAAGCAAGGCAATTTCAAGAGCTGTTATCGGCTCGGATTCAAGTTGCTTCATGGATAGCTTCATTTTGGTATAACTCAGGTTTATACATTCTGTTAGTAGAGTCTCCTTATCTTCGAAAAGCTCATAAAGAGTCCGTTTGGATATACTCGCGTTATGAGCGATATCATCCATACTGACATTCTTGATCCCGTGTTCCGAAAATAAGTCGAATGCCGTTAACATTATTTGTTCTTTTATGATCATCGATTTTAATGATTACTTTTTATACGATCAGATGTTGCAAAGGTCTGTCTAATTTGGAAAACTAAAAAGGTTTATTCTGTTACGGAATTAGTCGAAAACGAATAAATGAAGCCTTCTTTATTCCTAAAAAACCGTTATTCATTGGTAAAAAATGAAACATATTTCTGTTTGTTGAAAAAATGTTTACCTTTGCAAGTACACGATTAGTAAATATGTAAAGATGGAAAAACTTCCTTTAATAGAATTGGCGGAGTTGAATAAGAGTATTATTTTCCGTGATAGTTTTCAGGATATTTTTTCGATTGCGGATCTGGACGGAGGTATGGATATCGGAGATCCCGACTCGCCTGAGCGTTTTGCTCCGATGCGGTTGAACGCACTTTTGATGGTGCTGACTTTTGAAGGGACGCTTGAAATCCATCTGGATTATGTTTCTTACACTGTCAAACCGAATAGTTTTATAACGATCATGCCTACGCATGCTCTCCAGCTTGACAAAATCAGTAAAGATTTTAAAGGTCGCTTGCTGATTGCATCCAAAGAGTTTCTGGACGATTGTAATCCTGGTGGGGGTAACCGGACTCAGGCAATCGCTAACTATATGGAGGTTCGGAAGAATCCTTGCACGGAGCTGGAACCGGAAGAAGCAGTAAAACTGGCCGGAAATATGCAGATTATACGGGATAAGATGAGGGAACGTACTCATTTTTATCAGAAAGAACTGGTGCAGAACGCCTTTATCGGCTTCCTGCTGGAGTTGGGAAATATAATGTTAAGCAAGAAAGACCGTTTGATCCGGCCGACTCTTTCCCGCAAGGAAGAATTGTTCGAACAGTTTCTGCAATTGTTGTTTGAACATTGCAAGGAACAGCATGTAGTTACTTTCTATGCTGAAAAGTTGTTTATCACACCGCAGTATCTATCATTGATACTGAAGGAATTGACAGGTAAATCTGCTAATAAGTGGATAGACGATGCCTGATCGTCGAGGCGAAAATTCTTTTGAAAGCTCCTCAGGCAACTGTCCAGCAGGTGGCGGATATACTTCATTTTTCCGACCAGTCGACTTTTGGAAAATTCTTTAAGAAACATATGGGGATTTCTCCGATGGAGTACCGTAAGTCCTGAAACGGGCGGTACTCCGTTTTCTTTTATCTTTTACTGAACTTATACCAGTTGATCAGTTCGGAAATACCATAGACCAGGCAAGCGACTCCGAAAATCACAAATGTGTTGGCGGCTGCTCCGAACGGGTAGGCGAGGATCATAACTCCTGTTATCAAAATCAGGGACGGTAGGATGTAAAAACCATAGGGTACGGTACTCCATTTGCGGGCGGAAACCAGCGAAATCAGTTGTTGTGCACCTCCAAGAACCAGTAAAGCTCCTAAAATATACATTAGTATGCTAACGAAAAACTGCGGCATGATCACTAACCATGCTCCGAACAGGATACTGCCCGCTCCGTCGATCGGAAACATCGGGCTTGGCTCTCCTTCTACTTTTTCGCGGGTGAAATAATTCAAGAGCGAGAATAATCCCGGTATGATAAAACAAATCCCGATTGTTATTACCAAATAAGTAACGGCCGCTTCCGGCCAAAGAACCAATACAAGTCCCAATACGATTGCAAATATGCAGCGCAGGACTGATCCATTTAAACTTTTCATCTTATGTCTATTTTATTCTTTCTTTATATATAACAACGAAGATACACTTTTTTCTTTGGACTGGAAAGAAAAATGAAGAATACCCGTCTCCTTTTCGATTGACAAAATGTTACTGCCCTACAGTGAAAAACTATTTTCTACCCCATGAAAATGGAATTACTATAGCGGGTAATATTTTTTCACATATCTATATGGAGAGAATTTACCTCCTTTTGCTGTCAAAAAGACAAAAGATGTTTTTTCTCTCCCCCTTGTTATATGAATGAAATTATGTAACTTTGCAGTTTTGAAATGCGAGTGTGCAATTAAAAGATAATTAAAATATTACTATCGTGGCAGATACAAAGTACATCTTCGTTACGGGCGGCGTGGTCTCTTCATTAGGTAAGGGAATTATTGCCGCATCATTGGGTAAACTACTTCAGGCAAGAGGTTACAAGGTTACCATTCAGAAATTTGATCCCTATATCAATATCGATCCGGGTACGCTGAACCCGTACGAACATGGGGAATGCTATGTTACCGTAGACGGACATGAAGCGGATTTGGACCTCGGACACTACGAGCGTTTTCTGAATGTTCAGACAACCCGCGCAAATAACATCACTACAGGGCGCATCTATCAGAGCGTTATCAGCAAAGAGCGTAAAGGGGATTATCTGGGAAAGACTGTGCAGGTGGTGCCTCATATCACGGACGAGATCAAGCGCAATGTGAAATTGCTGGGAAATAAATACAAATTTGATTTCGTGATCACTGAAATCGGCGGTACGGTCGGTGATATCGAATCTCTTCCGTTTATCGAAAGCGTGCGTCAGTTGAAATGGGAACTGGGAAAGAATTGTATATGTGTACATCTTACTTATGTGCCTTATATCGCGGCTGCAAAAGAATACAAGACCAAACCGACACAGCATTCCGTAAAACAACTGCAGGAGTTGGGGATTCAGCCGGATGTTCTGGTATTGCGTACCGAGCATGAGTTGAGTGCCAATTTGTTAAGTAAAGTGGCTCTCTTCTGTAATGTAGCGCAGGATGCCGTTATACAGTCAGTCGACGTTCCGACGATTTACGAAGTTCCGTTGGTATTGCAGCGTCAGAAGATGGACGAAGTGATCCTGCGTAAAGTCGGGCTGGAAGTCGGACCGACACCTGAGATGAAGCCTTGGCATCAGTTTTTGCAACGTAAGGTGGATGCTACTGAAACAGTAAAGATCGGCTTGGTCGGTAAATATGTCGAACTACAGGATGCTTATAAGTCAATCGACGAATCTCTGCTGCAGGCTGCTATTTATAATGATCGTAAACTGGATTTGCATTTGTTCCATTCCGAAAAACTGAATGACGGCAATGCAGCCGAATTGTTGAAAGATATGGATGGAATCCTGATCGCTCCGGGATTCGGGCAGCGTGGTATTGAAGGGAAATTTGCCGCATTGAAATATGCTCGTGAAAACGATGTCCCTTGCCTGGGTATCTGTTTGGGTATGCAGTGCATGGTGATCGAATTTGCCCGCAACGTAATGGGGCTGACGGAAGCCAACTCGACGGAAATGGAACCCAATACCCCATATAAAGTGATCGACCTGATGGAAGAACAGAAGAATGTAACCAATATGGGGGGGTCTATGCGTCTGGGGGCATACGACTGTATCTTGAAGGAGGGGTCTAAGGCTTATGAAGCGTATGGACAGACACACATCCAGGAACGTCATCGCCATCGTTTCGAGTTCAACAGCGAATATCGCGATAAGTTCGAAGCTGCCGGCATGATGTGCGTAGGTGAAAATCCGGAATCGAACTTGGTTGAAGTGGTAGAGATTCCTGCATTGAAATGGTTTGTGGGTGTTCAGTTCCATCCGGAATATAACAGCACGGTCGTTAATCCTAATCCTCTTTTCGTTAGCTTTGTAAAAGCTGCAGTTGAAAATAAAAAATTAAAATTATAGATGGATAAAAACACGATAATAGGTTTCCTGCTTATTGGAGTTGTCTTAATTGTATTTACTTGGTTGAACCAGCCTACACCGGAACAGATAGAAGCACAGCGCCGGATGCAGGATTCGATCGCCCAGATAGAATACGCAAAGCAGCTGGAACAGCAGAAAGAGTTGAATAGAGAAGCAAAAGCGGACGACGAACTGGCTGGCTTGCCCGATTCCGTACGGCTTGCCCGTTTACAGAACACGTTTGGAGTTTTCGCCGATGCAATGGTTGGAGAGGAGGGTTCCACTGTCTTGGAAAACGAGCTGGTTGAAGTCCGTTTGGCTAATAAGGGAGGACGTGTCGGATATGTCCGCCTGAAAAAGTACGATAATTATAAAGGTGAACCTTTAGTGCTTTTCGATGAAAAGGACTCGAAGTTCGATTTTACTTTGATTACGGCTGATAATCGCGTGGTAAATACCGGTGATTTGTATTTTACCCCTGTAAAAGGAAATGATCAGAACAGCATCACCATGCGTCTGAATACAGGAGAAGGCAGTCATCTGGATTTTATCTATAGTTTGAAACCGGACGATTATATGTTGCAGTTCTCCATTAAGGGAACTGGCCTGAATGGTGTACTGTCACCGGGTACGACTGCATTGGACTTGTTATGGCAGCAAAAAATAACCCAGCAGGAAAAGGGACGTAAGTTTGAAGACCGTTATGCAACAGTGTACTATAAATTTATGGCCGACGATGTGGAGTACCTGAGCGAAACCAAGAACGACAGCAAACAATTGTCTAACCGGTTGAAATGGGTCGCTTATAAAGACATGTATTTTTCTTCTATCCTGATCGCCGGAAACGAAGGATTCGAGTCGACGACTATCGATTCGAAGATGCTGCCCGAAGACGGTTCTTTTCTGAAGGAGTATAAGACAACAACGTCCGTACCTTTCGATTTGAAGGGTAATGAAGCGACGGATATGCGTTTCTATTTTGGTCCCAATCAGTTCTCCCTGTTGAAATCTTACGATGATGATGTAGAGAAAGCCGATCAACTGGATCTGGAAAAGATCGTTCCGCTGGGATGGGGTATTTTCCGTTGGGTGAACCAGTATTTCGTCATTCCGTTGTTTAATTTCCTCGGACAATTTATTCATAGCTACGGCTTGCTGATCTTCCTGTTGACGGTTATCGTAAAATTGATCCTGTTCCCGTTGACGTATAAGTCTTATATGTCATCGGCCAAGATGCGCGTATTACGTCCGCAGGTGGAAGAGCTCAATGCTAAATATCCGGGACAGGATAAGGCTGTAGAACGCCAGCGTGCGACAATGGAACTGTATAGTCGCGCCGGAGCAAGTCCGATGGCAGGATGTGTTCCGATGTTGTTGCAGATGCCGATCCTGGTCGCTCTGTTCATGTTCTTCCCGTCAGCAATCGAATTGCGTCATCAGAGTTTCCTTTGGGCGCACGACTTGTCTACTTATGATGCGATTGTAAGTTGGAATACATATATTCCTATTATTACGCCGTACTTCGGTAACCATATCAGTTTGTTCTGTTTGTTGATGACCGTAACGAACATTATATATACGAAGTTCAATATGGAACAGACGAATACCGGACAGCAGCAGATGCCGGGGATGAAAGCGATGATGTATATGATGCCGCTGATGATGCTGGTATTCTTCAACCAGTATGCATCCGGTTTGACTTACTATTACTTCATCTCTACATTGATCACGATCTTGCAGACTATCATCTTCCGTTATACGATTGACGAAGATAAGTTGCTGGCCAAGTTGGAAGAAAACAAAAAGAAGCCGATGAAGAAGTCCGGTTTCATGAAGCGCCTGGAAGAAGCTCAGAAAGCTCAACAGGCTCAGTTGGAAAGACAGAAACAGCAGCGGGAGAATAACCGTCGCCGTTAAGAAGTCAAATCTGATGTGATAAAAGGAATGCCGATTGCTCTCCAAAGCAACCGGCATTCCTTTTTATGCGGATACCGATTCATTTGTCAGTTGATGCTCGTGTTTTTCAAGAAAGCCAGTGCCTTTTCCATATCCTCCGGTGTGTCGATACCGATTGTTTCCTGCTGGGTAATTCCTACTTTGATCTTGTAGCCGTTTTCCAGCCAGCGCAGTTGTTCTAAGCTTTCAGCCAGCTCCAGGGGAGATTGGGGTAAATGAGTGATCTCCTTGAGTGTGTCGGCGCGGTAAGCATATAGTCCGATATGCTTGTAATAGGTATGGTTCGGAAGCCATTCGGTATATTTCCTGCCCCTCATATAAGGTATAATCGAACGGCTGAAGTACATGGCTTCATTGTTCTTGTTCAAGACCACTTTCGGTGAATTGGCGTTGAATAAGGTCGTTTCGAAATCATCATCCGGTCGAAAGGGTTTTACCAAGGTGGCGATTTGGATACTGTCATCGATGAAACATGCTTTTAGTATTTCGATCTGTTCCGGTTGGATGAAAGGTTCATCACCTTGTATGTTGACAACCACGTCATATCCGTCTCCTATTTTACAATACGCTTCATAACAACGGTCCGTACCGCTTTTGTGTTGGTCGGATGTCATAACGACATGGCCGCCGAAAGCCTGGACGGCAGCTTCTATACGGTCGTCGTCCGTAGCTACGCAGACCGCATCAATCACATTTTGGACTTGTTCGTATACCCGTTGGATCATCGGTTTGCCTGCCATATCGGCAAGTGGTTTCCCCGGAAAGCGGGTAGAGGCGTAGCGTGCGGGAATTATTCCTATAAACTTCATGATGTATAATGTATAATTTATAATGTATGATTCATAAAATTGTCCATTGTCAATTATTTACCGTTTTCCCCTCGCTCAATAGCAGAACCTTCTCATGTTCTCCAACAATCCATACAATATCACCCTCTTCAAAAACGGTTGAAGGAGATGGATTTTTGATGGAAGAGGTTCCTCGTTCGATACCGATGACCAGGCAGGCGGACTTGTCCCGTATGCCGGATTCCAGAATGGTACGCCCGATCAGATGGGAGCCTTCGGCGATAGTGAATTGCTCCATATTGACTTCATGTGTCGTCTGCTCCTTATTGGTTTGGGCTTTTTTATATCGTTCGACTATATATTGACGGAAATGTTCAAGATCGTCATCCGCACCGACTACTACCAATTTGTCAAATGGATAGAGGCGTTCTTCTCCTCCGGGTATATTAATCCGCTGTTCTCCTCGAATAATTGTCACGATGTTTACATTACATTTCTGTCGGAAGTTGAGTTCTTTTAAGGTCTTTCCATGCTTGGGAGTAGTTCTCGCTTCACATCAAATCGGCTTAAATGCATGTCAACGTTCAACA
>ENA-OQJX01000031-OQJX01000031.1-human-gut-metagenome-genome-assembly--contig:-NODE-31-length-86127-cov-7.305570_pt1 | contig 86127 bp, 87 predicted proteins | sample MGYA00242615_ERZ504782 | MGnify/ENA primary metagenome ERZ504782 (study PRJEB26092, sample SAMD00036354) | human gut metagenome | host: Homo sapiens | study: EMG produced TPA metagenomics assembly of... | reverse complement strand
AGCTTGTTACTTTGCACCATGAACGATTCTACTCATCACAATAGCAGCAATATTCTGTTACATCAGCAACAGTATGCGCTCAGTTCAATACCGTCACACAGACTAAGGTACACCGCAAGGCTGTGCCAAAACGACGCAGTCGCAACATCCGAACAACTGCCTCCGTGCTCGCCGCATCAGCGGCGAGACTCTCTTGCCTTTGCCCCATTACAAACCCAAACGGAGCAGACCGACCGCCACACGGCACTTGTCAGTCCACTCCGTCATATCTCTGTCACCAGCCTTTCGGCTACCGCAGAGACCCATTTACAAAAAGAAAAGCCCTACACAACGGGCTTGATTTGAAGGCAAATTACGAACCCACATACGCCATGATGCACGGCGAGGTCATCAAGGTAGGCAAGGACAAACGTTCAGGCCTCTATGTCACCCTCCGTCACGGCGACTTCACCGTCAGCTATTGCCACCTCTCCCAAACTCTCGTCACCAAAGGCACCCACGTCCGTCCCGGCATCATCATCGCGCTGACAGGCAACAGTGGTCGCAGTACTGGTCCCCACCTGCACCTCACACTCAAAGACACAAAAAAAGGACGAGCCATCGACCCGTCCATTCTTCTCAATCTTATCAAGCATCCACTCTAATAGAACGCCTTGTCTTTTGTCGTTCACATCACCCCTTCCGCATTGCAATAATGTCTTAAATATCTAATCCTCAACAATTTCTATTCTTGAAAAACAAGTGTTTTATTCACGAATATAATATGATTTCGTGAAAGATGTCATAAGATGATACTAATATCTATGCTATTTGTCAATAAAGAACCCGTTTCTATGCAGATATTCTGAAACGGTTAGTGTTCCAATCCCTATCTGCTCACACAACAAAGGAAGTTTCTTGAACAACTTACCGTCATTCTGCTGCCTTGTTTCCTCCGTCATTACTTGCATCTCTTCCAGATGGATAGCGTCCGAGTGTCGTACATTCAGTGCATAAATGATAATCTTAGCATCACCTGTTTTAAGGTATTCTTCCTTTTGCTCTATGTATTCTTCTTCAGTCAGTTCCTGCTTCTTCAGTCTTACACAGAAATTGTTGTCTATCATGTTGCTGAATCTCTCTGGGGCACATGGAAATAGATCCTTTGTCGGAATGACCAATTTCTTGTCTTTGAGGAAAGGCATCTTTTCAACTGCAATTCCTTTGGAGGTGCGTTTGATTCATCCAGAATCACATCAAGTAGCATCAAATCCTTGCGGGAGAACGCCTCTTCCAGGAATGAGTACAACTGTCCGTCCTTATCCAAGGGAAGATAATTCTTGGCAATCATCACCAATGAGCATGTATCAACAACTATCGCCATAACTCCCTCTCAAAATTTGCTGGTTTGACATTGAGTCTCGAACAGAAAGTGGTCTCGTTGACCACTCCATTGAAATAGGCATATTGCATGGTTTTCAAGAATAGCGGAGAAATGATGGGCTTTGGTGTTCGCCCGCCTCTCTTCTCAGAGTTTTTCAACTTTTCCTGTTCCTCTCTTCTTCTGTATTCCTCTGCCAATTCACTCTTGACATTGCTGTAGCTCGAATAGCTGATTTTCCTGTCGATATACATCCTTGTATATAAGGCAAGACGGCTAATGTGCGTCCGTGCACTGATAGCCTTGAAGAGGTCAATGCAGTAGTCGTTACGGGAATCTACACATGCTATGTTAGCAAGTGTTTCTGCTTCTTGTCCCATAATGAACTGATATGCAAAATCATTGCACCATCTTTCGACATCACTGTATGAAGTCTGTGCCGAGATGTCCATCATGTCCACCGACTCCACTTCTTCAATCCCCAATAGACAATGCCCCAATTCATGCGCCAGAGTGAATATTTCTCGCTTGTAATGCTTATGATGCTTAAGCACTATCACATTGGGCTTAAGGTAAAAACCGTCAATGTTGGTTTTCTCTTTCTTGTTCCATGTCTCTATGTATTCAAAGACAAAAATGCCATGATCGGCGATTTTTTCTATCATCTTCACAAGAAACTGCCTATGATTGACAGTTTCCCCGGGATAAAAAAAATCTCTTGCACGTACGGCTACTGTCTTAGGGTCATCTTGTAGGGTGTAGTGTTCTATGTCAAACTTCACATCCAGTTGCGACAGTTTGTTGTATGCATCCAAAGCGTTTTTCAGACTCTCGAATCGGTTTACAGTACGGATCGACTCCAAGTTCAGCTCTGTTCCGAATGAGGTCTTGCGGAAGAAGATACTGCTGCTTGCATTGGTTGACAACTTAGAATAGTCTTGAAAGAAACTGACTTCTTTGTCGAATATCTCACCTATACGCTTCAACACCCCCAAATCAATAGAATCTCCACTGATGTCTGCGGCTCCTGTTATCCGTTTCCTGCCTTTGTTCAGAAGAGACAACAAGTCATCCACCGACATCTTGTATAATGCCAGCAGGTATTCTAAACGTTTCTTGTTAATCTCTACTTTCATATCAGCCTCGATTGAACTATTGTTGTTTTGATGCAAATGCTTAGGCACAATTTTGCGTTGCAAAATTACACATTTTCACTTAAATGGGCGAATTTTCATGCTGAATATCACTGGAATTTATGTTTATTTTGCTAAATCGCTACATTTCGCCACCAAAAAGACACAAAAATAGGACGAATCATCGACCCGTCCTTTTGTTTTTAGCCTTTTTCGTTCTAACCACAGCCTGCAATGTTATTCATCAACTGGTTCATCACTCGCATGTCTCATTTCGTAAACTGTCCATAAGGCTAACACACATTCAATGGCTATCACGGTAATGGCCGCAGTCATGCCCCACCAGTGGGCAATAAGCATAAAGATGCCAGCCTCAATGCACAACGCAAAGAGGATGGTAACAATAAGTGATAATATTCTATTCATTCTACGGTAACTGATTTAGCAAGGTTTCTTGGCTGGTCAACATTCCTATCCTTGTTGATGGCGATGTAATAGGCCAGCAACTGCAATGGGACGGAAACAACGAGAGGTGTAAGGCATTCGGGTACGTCGGGCACTTCAAGGCAATGGTCGGCGATGTCCTTCATTGCGTCATTGCCCTTGGTAATGATGGCGACAACCGTACCGCCACGCGCCTTCACCTGCCTTACATTACTGATTATCTTGTCATACAGCGAGTCCGTTGGAGCAATGACCACCGTGGGCATCTCGCTATCTACAAGTGCAATCGGTCCATGCTTCATTTCCGCAGCAGGATAACCCTCCGCATGGATATAGGATATTTCTTTCAGCTTCAACGCACCTTCAAGGGCGGTGGGGTAGTTGTACCCACGACCGAGATAAAGGAAGTTGCGGGCATAGGTGTATATCTTCGACAAGTTCTTGATTTTGTCAGCAAGTCCCAACACATCTTTTATATACCTTAATTCCGCAACACTATTATAAATATAACTTTTTAAGTACCTGAGCAACAAAAAGTTGCTCAGGATTTTGTCATGTCAGATTTTTCACCTATCTTAGTGTTGCAAATCAAAATATGTATCAAACCCGACAGACATGGCAAAGAAAGCAATAAAATCTGAGAAACTCACTCCTTTTGGAGGAATATTTGCAATGATGGAGCAATTTGACTCCACATTGTCATATGTAATTGACACAACCCTCGGTCTAAGATGCAGGCTGTATGGTTATCAATACAGCGAAATCATCCGTTCTCTCATGAGCATCTACTTCTGTGGCGGCTCATGTATTGAGGATGTCACAACTCATTTGATGCCCCATCTCTCGCTTCATCCGACACTTCGTACCTGCAGCTCTGACACTATCCTCAGAGCGATAAAGGAACTGACGCAGGAGAACATTTCATACACGTCAGATACGGGTAAGAACTACGATTTCAATACGGCTGACACCCTCAATACCTTACTGCTCAATTGTATGTGTGCAGCTGGTCAGCTGAAAGAGGGTGAGATGTATGATGTTGATTTCGACCACCAGTTCATAGAAACAGAGAAATATGATGCAAAGCATACATACAAGAAGTTCCTTGGTTATCGACCAGGTGTGGCGGTTATTGGAGATTTGATTGTCGGCATTGAGAACAGCGACGGCAACACAAACGTCCGTTTCCATCAGAAGGACACGCTGAAGAGATTCTTCGAAAGGTTTGAACAGAACAATCTTGTTATCAATCGTTTCAGAGCTGATTGCGGCTCGTGCTCTGAAGAGATCGTGGAAGAGGTTGCCACCCACTGCAAGACCTTCTATATCCGTGCCAACCGCTGTAGTTCGCTCTACAATGACCTCTTCGCTCTCAGAGGCTGGAAGAGGGGAGAAATCAACGGCATTGAGTTTGAGCTGAATTCCATTCTTGTAGAGAAGTGGAAAGGCAAGACATACCGGCTTGTGATTCAAAGGCGGAAACGGATGGACGGTGAGCTTGACCTCTGGGAAGGAGAATACACATACCGCTGCATCCTGACCAACGACTACGAGCCTTCCGTAAGAGAGATTGTCGAGTTCTATAACCTCCGCGGAGGAAAGGAGCGCATCTTCGATGACATGAACAATGGTTTCGGATGGTCCAGATTGCCCAAATCCTTCATGGCAGAGAACACAGTGTTCCTTCTTCTTACAGCACTTATCCGTAACTTCTACAAGGTCATTATCCAAAGACTTGACGTAAAGAGGTTCGGACCCAATAAAACAAGTCGCATAAAAGCGTTTGTCTTCAGATTTGTCTCTGTACCAGCCAAATGGATCAGAACATCAAGGTGGTATGTGCTGAATATCTATACCTGTAATAATGCTTACGCAGATGTATTCCAGACTGATTTTGGATGACGACTACAACTTATGGGTATGATACTGCGTATTGTCTCAAGTCGCATTGTGGGGTAAGGGGGTATTGTAGGCAGAAGTGGGTATTTCAGCCTCAATTTATCTAATAATTCAGTAATGAGAGAACGTGTACACGTAAATAGGACGATGAAGGACTTAGTTGCGGATTTGAGGCTTATGAAAAGCGTATTGCTTTCTCAATACATGCCGTTCCTCTTCGCTCAGCGACAGGAAATAGGCTTTCCATCCCGGACAGAAATTGATGTGCCATCGCCAAAAACGACCCAACAATGACTTGGGTGAACGGTCGTATCGCCGCCTCAGTGGGCACTGCTGACAGTTATGTTTCTTTTCCAATACTTTATCTATTTATCTTTCGTAAAACTCTCGTGGCAAAAATAAGGATTATTTTCAGTGATCAAGCACACAGTTCATTAAAAAAGAGAGGATTTGCTAAGATTCAGAATAACGACGAGCCATCGACCCCAACGGGAGTCGAACTTCAAGTAACCGCACATGATACAATGTGCGGGTCGAAGTGCCTTCCCAATCCACGACCCAACGGAGGTCGAACCTTTCTACAGATTATATGGTTCGACCCCGTTGGGGTCGGATGTATAGGAGTCATCTGGCCATCCGCAAGTCTTTGACATTGCGGTTAACGGGGGTGAGACCCTTTTCAGGGTCTGTTTGTTTGCACACCTTCATTCTACATAAACGGCTAAATTCAAATATTAAAAGCGTTTACATATTGCAACGTATTTATCTGTTATGCTCCTATTAAATTGTTCTATATCCTTATACTTTTCAACTAAATCCTTTATCACAGGCGCATTTAAATCGACGTTTAGGGTATATTGAACAAAAGCACGTAGCATCTCATAATTATAATTTACTCAAGTTTCGGATTTAGGTTGAGAGGATAGATTTGGGCATAAAAAAGGCTTTGAGGATTTCCGTATGTCACGGAAATTTAGTAATTTAGAGGTGCCCAAACAACTAATTACAATCACTCAAAGCCATGAGCAAAATTACAAAAATTCCATCGGAGATCCGCAACTTTTTCACGGGAAAACGAATCAATCCCGCATTTTCCAAGTTTATGACCCTCCTTGAGGGGATGAGGATTTCAGACAAAGATCTCGGAGGGAAAAAACGTGAGAACTGTCAGCTTACCAACCTTCAACTTTTCCAGATCATATTGATTCTGCCGTTTATGGCCGTCCCGGGTTTTTCTCATTATGCCGGATCGTCAATCTCGAAACTGTTCGGGGGTAAGAAGGACCTACTCTATTCGTTTATGGCCAAGGACAATATAGACTAGCAACATCATCTGGCACATCGCCTGTCATCTCATCAAGGCCGTGACATAAGGAAAGACTATCAAAAGAGCCATCTTCCGGCAGTGCTTATTGTGGATGATTCCGACCTGCCGAAGACCGGATTGAGGATGGAGTGTATTGGCAAGATATTCTCGCACGTGTTTCAGCGGTGCATTCTCGGCTACAAGCTGCTGGCCCTGTGCTGGAGCGACGGCCGCTCTCAATTTGTCGTGGACTTCTCGATTCACGGCGAGAGAGGGAAGGTCGATGGCAAGGAACAAGGTCTTACGGCCCGGCAGCGCGAGAGGCGCTACAACCGCAAGCGTGACAGAGACTGCCAGACCGAAAAACGCAAGGAAGAGTATTTCGTATCCAAGCTTGAGCGCCTGAAGAGCATGGTGAAGAGACCATTGGAGGATTGTTCGCCGATATATATGAAGGCGTACACGAGCTCACCGTCGTGGAAAAGATCTGGTCAATCATTATTGATGTAATAGCAATCGTGGCTGAGATTTTTACCATTGACGAGAACGAATTGATGGAGCAAATTATACGGGATAACCGCAGGTTCAAGGCCATGCAACTGATCGCTCAGACTGCATAAAACCTAAATCCGAAACTTGAGTAAAATACATAACTGTAATAATCTACTACTAATCTAAAATAAAGCGATTATAAGCTATCCTTTTTCCTGTGTTTGTTTTAAAGTTTTCACCTATACACTTTTTTATCTTTTCCTGTTCTTTTTCTTTATCCATAACCGTTAAATTTTCAAGCAAATCAGCTTCCCATTGTATTTGAAAATCAAGTCCATCAATTTTAGATGGAGTATGATGGTTGCCTATTATAAAGCATATTCTATCAATATTTTTGTTATAGCCTACCTTTTTTAATATTTCTTTCGCTACTGCTGGTCCTTCCTTTTCTTGATAGACACCATCAATAGAACCGTATTTTTTTTGTGCTTCAACCGCACCAATATCATGTAGTATAGCAATAATACTGATGAATTCTTTTTCTTCCTCTCCGATATTTTCTCCGTTCATTATATCTTCTGCATTTTTCAAAACTTTGAAAGTATGCTCTATGCCAAAAGGAATTTCTTTGAATACTTCTTTCATCTCTATAATAATTTTTTCTTTAAACATAAATTACCTCCATTTATATCTTATAGGTGTTTTAGTTCTATCTATACACTTTTTTGTTCGCCGATACAATCAGCATCATGGGACGGCGCATTTCATCCTGCATCCCCGGAATATCCATCATGTTTTCCGGCGGCTGCGGCTCCACAATATGATTTATTATAAAACCATTTGAAAGCAGTGTATTTAGATATGTGGTCAGTGTTCTATGATATTTTGTAACCTTTTCTCCCAAAAACACAGCTGTCCGTTTGCCCTCATAATAATAATTATCCACCGGAAAATGCAGTATTTCTCCTTTTTCGTTATAATGCCAGTCTTGTGTTCCATAGGCAGTAAAAACAGGATGTTCAACCGTAAAAACTAGATTACCACCAGACTTCAGTATTCTATATATCTTTTTTACTAAAATCTCATAATCTGCTACATAGTGAAACGCAAGTGAACTTAATATTACATCAAAACTCTCCTCTGGGAATTCCACATCTTCTATAGCACAGCATTTATATTCAACCTGTGGAAAATGTGTTTTTTCTTTGGCTACCTCGAGCATTTTATGAGAAATATCAACACCTACAACAGAAGACGCTCCGTGTTCCATCGCATAAATACAGTGCCATCCATAGCCGCATCCTAAATCAAGCACACGCTTATCTTTAAAATCCGGCAGCAGCTTTCTCAATGTTTCCCATTCTCCTGCACCGGCTAGTCCCTGCTGTGAGCGACTCATTTGACTGTATTTTTGAAAAAATATATTATCATCATATTTGTTTTCTTTCATCTGAATTCCCCCTCGTTTAAAAAGTTATTTCTCTCCGTTCTTCTTCTCTTAGGTTATGGCAATGGTCTTATGTCAATATTTTTGTCTATCCAACCCCAAATCAACACTTCTGTCTATCCAACTATAAAAATTCATCTCTTTGCAGCCTCTAAAACGCGGAAAATCCGAGGACCTGGATTTACGTCCAAATCCTCGGATAAGCCTTATATTTCAAGCATTTTCACACTATCAATTATGTACTTTAGTCAACAGAACCACGCTCTCAACATGGCTCGAGAGGACAGAATGAATGTCATTTGAGCGTATCCGTTCTCGGAAACATATCCACTACGTTTTTGGCACTATCGGTAGGCGGGAACATATCCAATCTCTCTCTGGAATGTATACCATACTTTTAAAAGGCAGAATAGCATTTTAACTTATGCTACCCTACCTATAACTAAACATTTACAGTTGCATGTGGCCTATTGTTTTTAGCCGTTAAATATTTTATAACTATTAAATAGCGATACAAATTGTTCGAAACTAATATTGTTTATATCATATATTCTCGCATATTTTAAAGCTTTATTAAATTGATTTTTTGTAAACAGTTTTTCATACTCTTTGTTAACCCATTTCATTACAAAAGTTTCATATTTTTTTCTCTCTTTAAATGCCATTTTTGCTGGCTTTCTTTTTAATACAATTAATGCGCTATCCACTTTAGGTTTTGGATGGAAATAATACCTGGGAATTTTTGCTAATATAGAAATATCTACCTCTGCCATTAACAGCAATGCTAGTGATCTGTTTGTATCTAATAACATTTTAGCAAAACCATATTCCACTATTAAATAACTTATTGTGGCTGAACTTTCAAAAACAATTTTTCGAATTATATTTGTGCTTATGTTGTAAGGTATGTTGCCAAATATTTTATATGGATTGTGGCTAGGAAATGTAAATTTTAGTATATCATCATTTACTATTTGATAGTTAGGATAATTTAAGAGCTTATTACGAGTTACCTCACATAATTTAGAATCAATTTCTATCGCCGTAACAAAATTACATCTCTTTACCAATTCAGCAGTAAAATGACCTTTCCCTGCACCTATTTCAAAGATGTTATCTTTTTCATCTAAACTTATGCAATTCATTATTTTTTCTATGTGATATTTTGAAGTAATAAAATTTTGACTATCTTTTATATTTACTTTGTTCATTATAACCCCTCCTTAATTTATTTCATCTCTTTTCGAATATTTATTCATTAATTCCTCTAACCCTGCTTCGGATGTTAGAATTTCAAGATTATCAAATATTTCCTCTTCGCTCCAGTTCCACCACTCTAGCTTTAGCAAGAATTCAATCTTTTCGTCACTAAAGCGTTTTTTGATAAACTTAGCTGGATTCCCACCATATATTGAATAGGGTTCAACACTTTTTACTACTGTTGAGTTAGCAGCAATAATCGCACCATCTCCAATTTTAACACCTGGCATTATGGTTACATTTTGACATATCCACACATCATTGCCAATCACTGTGTCACCCTTAAAAGGAAGTTGTTCTATTGTAGGAGTCACTTTTTCCCATCCACAGCCAAAGATATTAAAGGGATAGGTTGTAATTCCATCCATTCTATGATTTGCACCATTCATGATAAACTTAACACCCGCTGCAATTGCACAGAACTTGCCTATAATGAGTTTATCTCCAAGAAATTCGTAGTGGTGCTCTATATTATCATAAAATTTCTCAGGAGATTTATTATTGTCGCTGTAATAAGTGTATTCACCAATCTCAACATTTGGTCTTTTAGGTAGATTACTTATATAGCAAACCGTCTTTATATTTTCATTCGGATAAAGCTTTTTCTTATCTGGCCCCGTCATTGAATATGGGCTCCTTTCAGGTATTCAACCTCATTTACTAGTCTTTGAAGAATCTCTATTCCTTTTCTTGTACAATCTACATTAGTTGATATTAAGGAAATAACCTTATCGACCCTTTCCTTGTAATCGCTTGGCTTGATCTTAAAATCCTCGATCATCTTAACAGCCTTTTTTTCATTTATACAGTATTCTTTATTTACTGCAAATAAGACTTGATTAAGGGAAGATATGCTTCGAAAGCAATGCCCGCAAACATAGGATACATCGTCTTTATCTATATTGTTCTCAGCAAACATTAAAGAGAAACCTGCCTCAAACATAAAAAATTCAGTTAATCCTTTCTGCAAAGCGGTTGGATAACGTTCTGCTTGCTTTTTAAACTCATAAAAGTTTTCATCATTAGCATATAGTATTTTGCTAATCGCTAATTCTCCTCGATACATAGCACTTATATATCCATGGGGATGCCCCGTCTGATAATTAGCAGTAGCAATTCCTTGCTCCGTATCTTTGATTATTTGTACCACCCGTTTAATATCACGTAAAATTAAGTCAACATGATACCCGTTTATGACTAACCATCCGCCGCCATTAATCCAATCACCCCATGCTCCGGGAGGTACAATAAGGTTGCTTCTATTCTCATCATCCAACTCTGTAGCAAGTTGATTAATTACTGTAATGTCAAATAACTCTGAATTGTAATAGATTCCGAAATCTATATCAGAATCCTCTGTATGGGTGCCTCTTGCACGAGAACCCCCTAATACGATGCCTTCTATATAAGGCAAAGAGGATAATTTTTCTGTCACTGATTGAATAATATTATCTATCATACTGAATCACTCCTTTCAATATCAAAAGCTATATCCCATGTTGAGAAACACCTTTTTTGCCATGTGTTCCTTATGCTTTACGTATATTTCTATGGAAAGGGGGCCTTCAAAATTCATCTTGAAGGCCTTATTTTCCCTGATTAGAGGTCTAACCTACTTAACGTTTAGATAAAATCAATAACCTCTTTCACTGGCCTACTTACGATCTGTCAAATACGAAAAGTAAATTAATTATCGGACTAAGTTTAATTTCTTATCTTTGATTTCATAAATCACATCAGCCACATTATCAAGCAGCCGTTTGTCATGGGTGATAAATACTATAGTTCCGGCATACTCCTTCATTAGTATTTCCAAAGCCTCTAAGCTTGGTATGTCAAGGAAGTTGCTCGGTTCATCCATTAGTAAGATGTTATATCTACCCATAAGCATTTTAGCTAGCAATAATTTAATAATTTCTCCGCCGCTTAAAACAGATAAGCTTTTTCCAATATCATTCTGTTTCACCCCCATGGATGCTAGCACTGAACGAATTTCCGATACATTGTAATCACAATCCTCCTGCATAAACTCTAGGACATTCTGATTACTGTTGTACTTGTAACCATTTTGTGCAAAGTAACCTATTTTTGCCTTAGGTGAAATAGAAATTCCATCTTCATGGTTTAAGATCATTTGGATTAAAGTTGTTTTTCCGGTTCCATTACTACCAGTTAATGCCACTTTTGCTCCAAGCGGAATTTGAAAAGATACATTTTCAAACAATACCTTATCTCCAAATATTTTATTAATTTCCGTACCAGCAATAGGATATGGATTGTGGAGCTCCAATGCTTTACTTTGCCTGAAACGAATCCTACGAATGTCTTCTGGGGCTTCTACTTTTCCTAAGGCCGCAATCCTATGTTCTAGGGACTTAGCGGCATTATGCATCTTTTTTGCCTTACTTCCCATTGATTTTTGATGAGCTAAACGCCCTCCGCCTTCAGTACTTTTTTTCTTTGAAGCACCTTTTGCCTTTTTTTCTATTTTACGGGCCTGCTTTCGCTTTTCCTCCGCAGCCCTTTCCAATCGGGCACGTTCCGCAATAAATTGTTCGTATTCTGCAGACTGGCTCTTGCGTTCTTCCTCTTTTTGGCGAAGATAATCAGAATAGTTTCCCCAATACTCAGTGATTTTGCCATCTTTCAGTTCCCATATTTTATCTACTACCTCATCAAGAAAATAGCGGTCATGGCTAATAACTAACAGTGCACCTATAAAATATTTTAGCTGTCCGATTAGAAAATCAATTCCTTCACGGTCTAAATGACTGGTAGGTTCATCCGCTAAAATACCATGAACCTGTGCCGATAAAGCTTGTGCTATTTTAAGCCTTGTTTCTTCACCGCCGCTCATGGTCTGAATATCTAATTGATTAACACCAAGCTTGCCTACAAGTCCAAAATCTTTTTCCTCTTGCAAGGTTACCTTGTCCAACTGAGGGATATAGGCAAGTTCACCTAGACGATTCATTTTACATCCTGGAGGAGTTAATTCTCCTAAAATCACCTTAAATAAAGTGCTTTTTCCTGCACCATTTGCTCCTACTAAACCAATACGGTCATAATCATACACTTCTAATTCATCTATATCTAAACAAGTGCGTCCTTTAAATTCCACACGAATGTCTTTTGCTTTTAATATCAATTCCATAACATTTTCCTCCTGTCTATAATCGCATGTTTTCATTTGCTTGTACGCAGGGAAAACCCTACGATTTTAGCAGGAAAAATTACATGAAAATTAAATACATAAAAATGGCCCTCCTATGAATTTTGTTTTAAATCTAATTTTCTAATCTCAGTTATCATTGGGCAAACGATAGCAATGCAAATAATTAAAATACCTGATAGTAAAAACCAATGATTTACACCGATTCTATCAGCAAAGAATCCAGAAAGAATTAACCCAATTGGCATAGCAAGAGACATGATACTTCCAGTTAAAGAAAATACACGTCCTAAATATTCAGGCTTAATTTTCTCCTGAAAAAGAGCTGTTTGCACACCGCTGTAAAACGGAACCGAAAGCCCCATTATTGCACAGCAGACTACAAATATGAAAAATCCACTTTGGGGAAGTAATCCTGAAATGGTTAAGCTTATCCCCATCATAAAAATGGATGCCGTTATTAATAAGATTCGCTTTTGGTAATTCCCAAATAACCCTAATAATAGACCCCCTATCAACATACCAGAGGCATAAGCAATCTCCGTAATAGAAATATGCATCGGTGTACCATTAAAATATTCCATAGTGATTAAAGGATATAAAGCATTTATGGGCATATAAACAAACATATATAATGTTCCAACGAGTAATAAAGCAAATAATCCTTTATTTTGCCGTAGTACAGCCATTCCTTCTTTCATTTCTCGTATGAAATTTGGTTTCAAACTTTGCACTTGATCACCCAGCTTAGGAATACGTACAATTGCTACCGTAATAGATGCAATCACAGCACCCAATACATCGATGGCAATAATAGCATTTAGTCCCCAAACGGAGTATAAGAGTGCTGCAACCGCCGGACTAACAATATAGCTTATAGACTGCAAAGACTGACTATAGCCTGCACATTTCGTAAGCTGTTCTTCTGGTACTAAAAGTGGAGTAACCGCATTGAGAGCCGGGGTATGAAAAGCTGTTCCAATGCTACGGATGAACAATACTACCATAACCATCCAGATAGGTAACTCCATATACAATGCAACAATAGCTAGCACGGCCCCAGCTGCTGCGATAATTAAATCAGCACCAATCATTATCTTCTTCCTATCATGACGATCCACTAATACACCAATGGCTGGTCCAAAGACCGCATAGGGTAAAAAACCTACAAGTGAAGCCATAGACAAGACCATCGCAGATCCTGTTTTTTCTGTAAGGTAAAAAATAATCGCCATTTGCAGGATGGCACTAGTGATTAATGATACTGCCTGCCCTGCCCATATTGTATAAAACTTAAGTTTCCAATTGTTGTATTTTTCCATTTATATTATCTCCCTTAATTCCGCAACACTTTGATTTAACTTTATTTATAAGTTCCTGAGCAACAAAAAGTTGCAGGATTTTGTCATGTCAGATTTTTCACTTATCTTAGTGTTGTAATTCAAAACAAGCGTAAATCGTAACAAGACATGGCAAAGGTACAAATTTAATCCGAAAAACTCACATCTTTTGGAGGAATTTTTTCAATCATGGAGCAATTTGACTCCATGCTTTCACCTATTATCGACCAGACACTTGGTCAGAGATGCCGCAGTATCATCGGATACCAGTACAGCGAAATTATTCGTTCTCTGATGAGCGTATACTACTGTGGCGGTTCATGCGTGGAGGATGTAACATCGCATCTGATGCGTCATCTCTCGTATAATCCGACCTTGCGCACATGCAGCTCTGATACCATCCTCAGAGCCATCAAGGAACTGACACAGGAAAACATCTCATATACTTCCGATAAGGGCAAGACCTATGATTTCAATACGGCAGACAAGCTCAACACCTTACTTGTAAACGCCTTGGTTTCCACCGGTGAGCTGAATGAGGTGGAATCCTACGATGTTGATTTCGACCATCAGTTCCTTGAAACAGAGAAGTATGATGCCAAACCGACATACAAGAAGTTCCTCGGCTACAGATCTGGCGTATATGTCATCGGTGACATGATTGTCTATGTCGAGAACAGCGATGGCAACACAAATGTGCGCTTTTATCAGGCTGAGACCCACAAGAGATTCTTTGCCCTACTGGAAGCCAAGAGCATCCGTGTGAATCGCTTCAGAGCCGACTGTGGTTCGTGCTCGAAGGAAATTGTCAGTGAGATAGAGAAGCATTGCACGCACTTCTACATCCGCGCCAACAGATACAGTTCGCTCTACGATGACTTGTTTGCACTGAGGGGATGGAAGACGGAGGAAATCAACGGCATCCAGTTTGAACTCAATTCCATTCTCGTTGAGAAATGGGAAGGCAAGTGCTATCGTCTTGTCATTCAGAGACAAAAGCGCATGGATGGAGAGCTTGACTTGTGGGAAGGTGAATACACCTACAGATGCATTCTTACCAACGATTACGACTCATCAACAAGAGACATCGTCGAATTTTACAACAAGCGTGGGGGCAAAGAGCGTATATTCGATGATATGAACAACGGATTCGGCTGGAACAGGCTCCCCAAGTCGTTCATGGCAGAGAACACCGTATTCCTTCTGCTTACGGCATTGATATACAATTTCTATAAGACCATCATTAGCAAGCTTGACACCAAGGCTTTCGCTCAAGGAAACGAGTCGCATAAAGGCTTTTGTCTTCAGCTTCATCTCCGTACCTGCCAAGTGGATCATGACAGCAAGGCAATACGTGCTGAATATCTATACTGAAAACCGGGCTTATGCAAGACCTTTCAAAACTGGATTCGGATAAAGTCCGTTCCTTATGGTTTTAATCTGCGTATTGCCTCAAGTCGCATTGTGGGGTAAGGGGAAGGTATGCACAAATCGGACAAAATTCACGCTCATACTATCATGATGCATAGTGTTCAAGCTCTTTACTGCAATTGAGATTGCCATTGAGATTGCTTGCGGATTTTAGGATATATAGGGGCATGTTCTTCAACTCCCGGACAATCCTCTCTACGGTTGCATCATCCACAGTACCACGCATCTGTCCCACGCAGAGGGCAAGCAGCATCAGCACCGTTACCTGTCCTGTAAAAGCCTTGGTAGAAGCCACACCTATCTCAGGTCCTACATGGATGTATGTCCCGGAATCCGTATTTCTTGGGATAGAGGCACCCACGACGTTGCAGATGCCATACACAAAAGCCCCCTTGCTCCGTGCCAACTGTATGGCGGCAACGGTTCCGAGCGGTCATACTTCCTTTGTAACTCCATACACTTCTCAAAGGAGAAGTCGGATGCCTCAAAAAGAGGCTGGATAAGGTGGGCGCATTCGTTCAGCAGTCCCTTGACGATGTGGATGTTCATCTCGTGGCAGTTTCGGCAAATTGCACTGTTGCAGTTGATATACCGATGACTGTTGATGAAGTCATCCACATAGCGGTCATACCGCTTGCCATTCAAAATCACATCCTGAAGATAGAGTTCTCTCGCTTCTAAGAGTAACTCAAACAATTCTTCTGCTACATCCTGTTCGGTAGCGAAGTGGGTCAGGTGTTGCTTCTCTTCAAAAAAAGAGAAGACTTTTTAATTTGTTTTTGCATACTAAATTACTTATTTATAAGTTTATGACGACTGAAATATAAAAATTACACAACATGGTTCAGTATTAGGTTATAATTCTTGTAAAGTTACATTCCTCCTCCCAACGCATGGTAAAGTTTAATTATACTTTGTATGCGTTCAAAACGAGTTTGTAACTGTTGCACTTCCGCTTCGAGAAGAGACTGTTTGGCGGTCAGCACTTCCAGATAGGTGGTATTGGAATGACGCATCAGCGATTCTGTCTTTCGCACAGCGTCGCATAATGTTTCAACCTGCCGAGCATTGATTTCAATTTGCGATTTTGCCGTCTGCCATGCGGTCAGAGCATCGTTCACTTCCTTTCCTGCGTTCAGTAATGATTGCCGGAACAACAGTTTGGCTTCTTCCTGACGGCTTTTGGCTATCTTCAAGTTGGCGATGTTTACGCCCCGGTTGAATAACGGCTGTGTCAGGGAACCGATGGCATTAAGTAACCATTGTCCGGGATTTACGATTACGCCACCGCCGTTATTAGTCCATCCAAGAATTCCCGAGAGGGTAATATTGGGATAGAAGGCGGCACGGGCCGCATTGGTGGCGTAGAATGCTTGCGCCAGTTCCATTTCAGCCTGACGCACGTCGGGACGGTTGGAAAGCAGTTGCAAAGGGACTCCGATCGAGACAGTATCGGGGAAAGCAGCCTCGGCCAGATCACTTCGTCCAATCGAGTGTGACGGCATGGCAAGTATCGCAGACAGGGCGTTTTCTGTTTCGGAAATACTCTTGCGTATGGATAACAGGGATGCTTCGAGTCGCATCACGTTCGCCTTTGCCTGCAATACGCCAGCCTCGTTTGATTTCCCCACTTTTTTCAACGCTTCAAGAGTGCGTACGGTAGTCCGCCAGTTCTCCAAAGTCCGGTTACTTATTGTCATTTGTGCGTCAAGCATGGCAAGGGTGTAGTAACTGTCTGCAATAGTGGCGACAAGCTGTGTCTGTACGGCCTGCCGGTAGGCACGGCTTCCTTGTAATGCGGCGGCTGCGCCACGCTTTGCCGCCGTAAGTTTGCCGAAGATGTCCAGTTCCCAGCTTGCCGACGCTCCCACATTATATGTCTTTGCCGTTGCTCCGTCATGTTTATTGGCATTACCTTCGGCAGTCAGTCCCAGTGATGGAAGATATGATAGTCTGGCAGTCATCAGGACGGCTTCTGCCGCTTCCACGCGTAACCGTGCCACATTGAGGTCTGCGTTCCGTTCAAGTCCGGTTTCAATCAAGGACTGGAGTTTCGGGTCGGTAAACATTTCCCGCCACGACAGGGACGCGATGGTCATTGTATCAATGTCCGCCGGCATGTCCCGATACAGATTCTCCGTTGAGAGGTCAGGGCGATGATACCGGCTGTATGTGCCACAGCCGGCAAGCATCCATCCCGACAATATGATATATATTACTGTCTTCTTCATTTAATTATGCTTAACACGTTCTTGGATATATTGGAATACAATAAACAATGACGGCACAAGGAACAACAGAGCCAAAGTACCTACAATCATTCCACCGATTACACCTGTGGCAAGCGAACGGCTGCCGTTGGCACCCACTCCGTGCGCCATCATCAGCGGGACAAGACCGAACACCATGGACAACACAGTCATCAATATGGGGCGCAGGCGGACTTTTGCCGCACTGTATGCCGCCTGTGCCAGCGTCATGCCTTCCGACCGCCGTTTACCGGCGTATTCGGTAAGCAGGATCGCTGTCTTGGCAAGCAGGCCTATAATCATGATAAGTCCGGTCTGCATGTAGATGTTGTTCTCCAGACCGAAGAGCCACGCAAACAGGAAACTGCCCATCAGTCCGCAAGGCACCGACAACAGAACCGCGAAGGGTATGAACACGCTCTCATACAAGGCGCACAGAATCAGATAGACCAGAACCATGCAGAGCAGGAATATAAGCGTGGCATTGTTGGTCGTCTTGCTTTCCTCACGCGAAATGCCGCCAAACTCGTATGTGTAATTTGACGGAAGCACTTCACGTGCCGTCTCGCCGATGGCTTCGAGCACCTGCCCCGAACTGTAGCCCTGAGCCGGAGACCCGCTAATCGAGATGGCGTTGAACAGGTTGAAACGGGTGAGGTCTGACGGGCCGTTGGTCTTGGTCAGGCGCACGAACCGGCTCAAAGGCGACATGCCGCCATCGGTGGCACGCACATACATGTGGTGCAGGGATTCCGCATTCACACGATATTCCGCCGGAGCCTGCATGGTCACATGGTAGAGCTTGGAGAACCGGTTGAAGTCGGAAACATATTGTCCGGTATAATAGCCCGACAATGTGGAAAGCACATCTGCGGGCGACACACCCGACTGTTCGCATTTGGCGGCATCGATATCCACCCAGTATTGCGGATAATCCGTGGCAAAGGAGGAATAGACTTCGCCGATTTCGGGTCGCTGCGACAAGGCTTCGACAAACTTGTCTGCCTCTTCCTTGAAGGCGGCGATGTTTCCGCCCGCCTTGTCCTGCAAATAAAGCTCGAAACCGTTTCCCATGCCGTACCCGGCAATCATCGGAGGCGACATGGCGAACACCGTGGCATCGGGAATATCCGAAGTGGCGGCATAAATCTTTCCGATGACATCATTGACCGACTGCCCCTCTCCCTTACGCTGCTCCCAGTCTTTGAGTGTCACGAAATACATCGCCTGCGAGGGACCGGAACCGCTGAAAGAGAAACCGGCGACCGCACCGCTGTATTCAATCTCGCCGATGCTGTCGAGACGGCTGTTGATACGCTCCATCACCTTACTTGTCTGAGCCATGGATGTGCCGGGCTTCGTGTTCATGCTCACCATGACCGTCCCGGTGTCCTCTTCGGGAATAAGTCCCGTCTTTGTGACATTGACCAGCAGCACCAGCAACCCGAAAGAAATGCCTATGATGCTCCACAACAGCCATCGGCGATGGATAATGAACATCACTCCACGTACATAGCGTCGGCTCAGACGGTCGAAGACGGCATTGAACGCTTTACGGAAACGGGCTGCAAAATTGTTCTTGGTGTTGCCCTGCTCATCGATATAGGGTTTCAGCAGCAGCGCGCAAAGTGCCGGTGAGAGTGTGAAGCATTGACTGCCGAGATTCCCACGCAACAGCCATCGTGATACCGAACTGCGTGTAGAACGCTCCCGAAGTCCCGCCCATCATGCAACGGGGAAAAACACTGCCATAAAGATGATGGTAGAGGTCAGGATAGCCGACGAAACGCCTTTCATGCATCATCAGCCGCGAGAACCGCAGACTGATAGCCCTCGTCGAACTTCGCCTGCACCGCTTCCACCACCACAATGGCATCATCGACACAGTTCCGATGGCAAGCACAAGCGCGAACAGGGTGAGCAGGTTGACGGAGAAGCCGATCATGGACATCACGGCGAACGTACCGATAATGGAGACGAAAATGGATATCGTAGGAATAAGCGTGGACTTAATATCTTGCAAAAATACATATACCACCACGATAACCAGAAGTATCGCTTCAATAAGTGTCCGGATAACAGAATTGATGGAAGCATACAGGAACTTGTTGGTATCGGTAAGCACCACGAATTCCGTCCCTTCGGGCAAGTCCCGGCTGAGGTCGTCAAGCACTTCGTGAATCTCCTTGATGGTGCTTGAAGCATTGGACCCGGCTTTCTGGTTGATGAGCATCATGGCTGCCGGATGCCCGTTCACTTCGGAGGAATAGTTGTAGTATTCATCGCCCAGTTCCACATCGGCAACCTCCTTCAGCCGAAGCACATTGCCGCCCGGCAGTGACTTGATGACCAACTCACCGAACTCTTCCGCGCCGGACAAGCGTCCGCGGTATTTCATCGTGTATTCATTGGCGGTAGGATGATTGGCACCGAAGGAGCCGGTGGCGGCCTCGATGTTCTGTCGTGCGAGTACGGTGGATATGTCATCGGGGATAAGCCGTATTGCGCCATCTTGTCGGGACGCAGCCAAAGTCGCATGCTGTAGTTGGAACCGAACAACTGTGCCTTTCCCACGCCGCTGATACGTTTCAGCCTCGGCTCGACATTGATTTTCACGTAATTGTTCAGGAAGGTCTGGTCGAAGCGGTCATCGGGCGAATAGAGCGCGAAAGTCATCAGTTCGGCATTCTGCTGCTTTTCAGTGGTGACACCGGTCTTGGTGGCTTCCGCCGGAAGCTGGCTCAGCGCGCCGTTCACGCGGTTCTGCACGTTTACCGCCGCCATGTCCGCGTTGGTTCCCTGCTTGAAATAGATGTTGATGGAAGCATCGCCCGTATTCGATGCCGTGGAAGTCATATAGGTCATGTCTTCCACGCCGTTGATGGCTTCTTCCAGAGGGGTTATCACTGCCTTCTGCACAGTTTCAGCGTTTGCTCCAGGATAAGTTGCGAATACGTTGATGGTCGGAGGTGCGATGTCGGGGTATTGTTCCACCGGCAAGGAAAACATGGAAATCATGCCCAACAGTACAATCACCACCGAGATAACGCCCGAAAACACCGGGCGGTCTATAAAAAATCGCAGGTTCATTTCGTTTCGTTTTTAGGGGTTATGCTCATGCCTTCTCTCACCAGTCCCACGCCTTCGGCGACAATGGTGTCACCGACCGAAAGACCTTCTTTTACGATAAACCGGTTGCCGTCGTTCAGGCGGTCCACCGTGAGATAGGCGGCTTCCGCCTGTCCGTTTTTCAGACGGTAAGCGATAATCTTGTCCTGCAGTTCCACGGTGGCGGTCATGGGAATGGTTACGGCCTCCGTTTTCGGGTTTTGAAGGATGACATTGCCGATGCTGCCACTCAACAGTTCGCGGTCGGGATTGGGGAACAGGCTTTGATTTGTACCGTTCCGGTAACAGGATCCACCACGCCGCTTACGGTTTCAATACGTCCTTTCGCCTTGTACAGGCTGCCGTCGTTGAGTTGCAGGCCCACTTCCGGCATCCCGGCTATCATGCTGTCAATCGAGCCATAGCGAGCCAAATATCGCCGTAGCATATTCTCCGAAATGGAGAAATAGGCATACATCTCCGCATTGTCGGACACGACCGTGAAAGGCTGTGCCATATTGGGACCGACAAGCGCACCGATGCGATAGGGCAATGTGCCTACTACTCCGTTGCTCGGGCTTTTGATTTCCGTATAGGAGAGATTGTTGCGTGCATCCGATTCTTGTGCCTTTGCCTGTTCGAGTTCAGCACACGCCACTGCCAGTTGGTTCCGGGCGAGAGAAAGCTCGTAGTCGGATATGACCTTCTCGTCAAACAATGCCTGCTTGCCCCGCAGCTCGATTCTTGCCGTTTCCACTTTTGCCTGTGCCGCGCTGACATTGGCCTGCGCCGTGCGTAATGCCGCCCGATAGGGCACTTGGTCAATTACAGCCAATACTTGACCGGTCTTCACCCGTTCACCCTCTTTCACTTTCAGACGGATAATGCGCCCGGATATTTGCGGCAGGATGTCCACATCCTGCGTCCGCGTATGGCGGCGGAATAGGACTCGGAGATTTCCACCGGACTTGCCGCGACCTTTATGACCCGATAACTCTGCACCGCATCCTGCTTGCCGTCCGCCTGCCTGCATCCGGTCGGCAGGAACAGCATGAGAGCAAATGCGGCGAAATTCGTGATAATGAATTGCTTGTTCATATTTTCTTCTTGTTTTGTATTAATTCATAATAGGTTTGGTGTGTCACCACTGACGGATGGTATTCCACTCTTTTTCGAGAATGGCATAAACACAGGTATCTTCATATTTTGGGGAGCCGTCAGGATTGTTTACGAATGTCACAAACTCTTTGAAACATCCTTCGCGGCGCATACCAAGACGTTCGCATAAGCGTTTGGAGCGGATATTGTCATCTTCCACAAATCCATAGATACGCCGTGCGCCCGCCTCTCGGAAAAGATAATCCAACAATCCGGCTGCCGCTTCACAAGCGAATCCTTTGCCTTCAAAACGTTTGTTGAAATGCCACCCCACATTATAAGTGTCTTCATTCTCACGCAAAGCGAACACGTCACCGATAATAAAGTCATCTTTTTTCAGACTCACCGCATAGCGCAGCATGTCTTTCGGGGAATACTGCATATATGCCCATGCCGCCTCTCTGGAACAAAGGCGGTCTCCGGCAAAGCAATTCACACGCGGATGGGAAAGATACTCCAACAACCCTTCGGCATCCTTCTGTTTGAAATTTCGAATGATAATTCGTTCGGTTTCGATATATATTTCCTTGTAATAATAAAATGGTATGAGTACGCCCAAAGTAGCGAAGGCAAGCATGGCATAGAGATACTGGTGGAACCAGATGAAGGTCATCCCGTAGAACAGGAAGGCAATGCTGCACAGCCCAGAGGCCAGTCCGTCGATGCCGTCGATGAGGTTGATGGCATTGATGATGAAAACCGTAACGAAAACGGTGAGAGGGATGCTAATCCACGACGGCATGGAATGGATGAACAGCATTCCGTGAAGGTCGGACAGTTCCACTCCGCCAGCCACCAGCATGATGCCGCAGACTATCTGGATAAAGAACTTGGCACGGTAGCGCACACCGATAAGGTCATCGGCAATGCCGACAAGGTACAACATGATGATGGCGCAGAAGGCGTATGCCAATGGCAACGCTTCTGCGCCTATTTCCTTAAGCAGCTCATCATGTCCGGTTGAGACATTGACCGCCAAAAGCAGGACAAAGGAGAAGAACACTACGGGCTTGAAGGCCATACCGCCAAGGCGAGGCACTACACACTGATGTATCTTCCGCTCGTCCGGCTCGTCGAACAGTCGCCTGCGGAAGGCGATGAGCAGAATCTGCGGTATCACGATTCCTGCGAAAAACACGCACAGGAAGAATACCGACAGGATGTTGACAATCCAAATTAAACTCATTCTCTATCTAACTTTAATAGGCCGTTTGTGTCGGTCTGTCCTGTACTAATCCCTCTGTATCAATCAATTCGGGGGGGTAATTCGTGTTTCCATAATCTCAGTCTATGATTTGAATATATTCCGGCTTCACCTCAGCTGAAACCGCCAGTAGGTCGGGAATAATGACGACAAGCTGCCGACCTCTCTTTTTTGCCACTTTTATGAAGTAGCCCTCCACCTGGTCGAACGGTCCGCCATGTACCCTTACTCTTTTACCTTTTTCAATGTTGATTTTATCTTTTTCCTTGTTGATTTCGCTGATTTTGTAGAAGTGTACCTCTTCATCTGCCTGCTTGCACACCTTGATGAAGTTGGTCATGTCTTCATCAGGTACAGTCAGATAGACAAGTTCTCCGCCACTTTTCCATGTGACAAACTGTAGGTCGTAATAATAATTGTGTTTGAAATCAACAATCTTCTGATGACTTGCATGCACAAACACCAGACTATGGATGACGGGTACCATGAAAAAGACTTTCTTGCCCTTGACAGTGCGAAGGACTTTCTGCTTGGGTATGAAATACTCTAAGCCATACGTTTCATTAGAGAGCCGATCTTCGGCAGTATTCTCGTTCTTGTAGACCCGCATGACATACCACAGTATCTTATCCTTGTCCAATACATTCACCATACTGTTTTGACATGTGTTTTTTGAGAAAAGAACGTACTCATGGTTCATCCCGATATGCGTATCGGTCTGTATATCAGCAACTTTCTATGTGTTTCAACTACAATAGTCATCTATTCTCATCTTTCTGAGTCCACCCCCTGCAAAGCCCCTCTTTACGACATAAAAATTCGGTCGGAAAAGGTATGCAAAAGATGTTTCTCTCTTTAAGAGAAATATCGTTTTGCTAAACAGTTGATATTGAGGTATCATTTTATCGTAAAAGACATATTTGCTCAACAATTGCTTGACGGAAATCAACAAATTTTAGCATTTTTGTAAAAAAGTCGCTATATAATTTGGTGAATTGGAGTTATTTTCATATTTTTGCATCCCGAAGAGTTTCTCTTAAAGAGAGAAACACCTTTTTGCTCAACAATCCCCGACTTTTTTATTATAGTTGCGGTATCACACCGCAATACAATAGTTATAAATATTGAAATAAAGGTGCAGTGAGACGCTGCACCTCCTAAAGAGAATTGATGATGAGATTGTTGGCGTTGTCAACGACAGAGGTGTCCAATGAGGAGAGGTATATCTGTGTGGTTTTCTCGGAGTCATGCCCCAATGCCTCGCTGATAGTAGATACGGGCACGTTCTTGCTCTTGGCTATGCTTGCCCAGGAGTGGCGGGCTACGTAGGTGGTCAGGGGTACGGACAGGCCTATCATTTCTCCGATTTTCTTCAACTGCTTGGTGATACGGCTATAGGCATTCTTGTACTGTCTCCAGAATATGGCTCCCTCTCCTTTTGCTATAGGGAGCAGGTAGGGAGAATCATCTGTTTTGTACTTCGCCACTATCTCCTGCATGGCAGGTTCCCATTTGATGTGCAACTGTTGTGAGGTCTTCTGACGGCGGTAAATGAGCGTACTGCCATGCAGATTGCTTGGTGTAAGTTGTGCCATATCGATGAACGACATCCCACGGGTATAGAAACTGAACAGGAACATATCCCTTGCAAGCTCCAAACGGGGGTTCAGACTCAAGTCCAGCTCTTTCAGTTGCTTGATGATTTCCAAGGGGAGTGCCCGCTTGACGGTCTTGTCGATGCCGGTATATACATGCTTGAACGGTGAGGAAGAGATGACCAGTCCGTCATCTACGGCATGATTGTAGATGGTGCGCAGGTTGCGGATGTAGAAAGAGGTGGTGTTGCGGCACAGTCCGCTGTCTTTCAGCCACTGTTCATAGCCTTGTATCGTTGTCCCATCGACTTCCTCCAATGGCACATCGCCTCCTTTCAGGTAACGCTGGAGGCTGTTGAGGGTGGTTTTGTACCTTGCTACCATCCGCTTCTTGCCGATGCGTCTCAGTTTTTCGTTCAACTCCAGCGTATAGCCGATAATGCCATGTAATTCTTTTCCCTCATGGAAGTTGTCAACGACGGTGTCTGCTGTATATGACTGCCCTTCCTTGTCCAACCGTGCAATGACCAACAGCAGTTTCTTCCTGTCAGCATCCAATGTATCTTTCAAGGAAAGAAGATAGGCTTGACGTTGTGGAGTGACGGAAGTTGGCAAAATGATGTTTGAATGGTCCGCATCCCACTCTGAGGAATAGATTCTGTACTCTGTATGGATCTGACGTGCCACACGATTGTGTATCACCTGATAATACAGGCGACCCTCTTTCTCTTGAACAGATGATGTTCTGAACTTTAATTTGATGGATGCCATAATGCTCTGACTTTAACATTGAAATTGCAATTATTACCTTTATATATAATATAAGTGACAGACAAACAGGTATAGGAGGGATGGTGCCTCACCGCTCGGCATACAACAGCTGATATTCCACCCACCTCCGTTTCCTAATGGATGCCACTGCTTTTCCCCTCCATTTGCAATAGCTCAGATAGAGTGGCAGGATGTCCCTGTCGCCACGTTCCAATCGGGTGAGCAGGGACGCTTTCGGGTATCGTCCATTGCCTAACAACTTGGCTGGTCCAATCTGGTACGAGAGGGTGGCAAGCAGATAAGCATCCCTGCCATAACGGGCATATAGGCGCAGGTGCCGGAGGAGGTCTGTCCGTAACAGCAAATCTGCACGCTGACGTGTCAGTGTTTTCGGGAAACGCTCTCCCTTCTGTAGCTGGTGACCATAGCCCACATAGCCCGGTGTGGTCTTTGGGTCGTGCCAACCTCGAAGTGTTTGGTAATGGCTACCATCCGTTCAAACAGTGCCCTGTCAATGGTTTGGCTTTGACAGGGCACGCTACAGATGGCCAACATGCTCAATAGTACGATGATGTATCTTCTCATTACATTATTTTATATAGGAGGTGCGATGTCTCACCGCACTCTAATCAATATCACTACATCATAGTGCGGAACTGCTGAATCTCTTTAATCATGGCTTTCACGTCCTCCCCAACCTGAACGAAGTCTTGTAGAGGATGCGCTCTCGCTCTTCTTTCGACTTGAACTTATAGAACTTAGGGAGAGGGACATACTCCGATTCCTCCTTCTTTATTTCCGTCATATCGAAGTCGGTCTTGCAGTAGAACTTGGATGTCTTGAACTCCTCGCTCTCCTGGATGTTCATGCTTCCGTTCATCCCGGTCTTGGTGACTACGAAGTCACGGGCGGTCTGTCCACATATCCAACCTGTGGGCATATCGGAGATTTTGCTTGCAGGCACCAGGCTGTCCATATTCTCATTGAGGTTGATGGAGGTCTTGTCACGGTCGATGGTCACGCCCTTTTTGAGTTGCACTACTTTACCGAAGATGTCACTCGACAGCCATTCGAGGGTTTCCTTGGCTCTTGCCGAACCGCTCACCACATTGCCCACGGTGGTGATGATTTTCTGCATACCCACCTTGCCATAATCGGCTTCCAACTGCGGAAGTTCCTGAAAGCCAAGTGCCACGCTCACCTTGTTGCTTCGGGCTGTGCCTATCAGTCGGTCTATCTTGTGGAAATACAAGGTCGGCAACTCATCGACGATGATGCTGACAGGAACGTTCTTGCCCTGTCCTGTATTCACCCTCGTTACAAGGCGGTTGAGAATCAAGGCATTCAGTGCACCGATGATGCTCTCCATCTCGGGGTCGTTGGCAATGAGCAGATAACTTGGATTCTTCGGGTCACTGACCTTCAGGTCGAAGTCATCGCCGTCCTTGTGGAATATCCAGTAAGATTCCTTGGTGGCGAGACGGGAGGTATAGACACGTAGCGTGCCAATCATACCTTCCAACTGCTCCATGGCTTTGTTGGCAAAGGCAGTCTGGAACGGGCCAAGCAAGGGGGCTACCTCGTTGTCGGTCTGAAGTACCTCGAAGATGGTCTGATAACTCTCATTGAGGAACGATAGGATATGTGGCATGTCGCTGTACTTGCCCAACCAATAAGCGGGCTGCACCTCCGCGCCCGAATGGTCGAACACCCGTCCTGTGGGTATCAGCCTTTTCGTCTTTGGGTCTTCACGCCGCTCGGCAATCAGCATCTTTCCGTCCTTGTCGTAGGGCTCCTTGCCGTAGTTGCAGAAGAAATAGATGCAGGCGGCAAGGAAGTTGACGGCAGAGGTCTGGAAGAACTGGTCGCTGCCACCGCCGCCTTCCTTCTTGCCTTTTTGCAGGGATTCAAGCAGGGTCTCGGCGGTCTCGCTCGCTGCGGCAAGGTTGTTGATGTACTTCAACTGGATGGGGTTCACACGGCGCGAATACTCCACATCCACAAAGTTGATGATGTTGAACTTCATGCCATGGGGCATCTTGCTGTCCTTGGCATTCTTGTTCTTCAAGTAATGATAGTAGAGTTTGGTGGCGAGAGTGGGAAACTTATAGTCGTACACCACCATGGCAAAGCCCTTCTCGCTGTGCTGCCTGATAAACGGCTCGATGATGGAGAAGGTCTTACCAGAACCAGGAGTACCCACAACCCATGTGCCACGGAACGGATTGACGATGTTCACCCATCCCTTGCGGAACTTGCCCTTGTAATAATAGCGCATAGGGATGTTCACGCTGTACTTGTTCTCCTGCAACTCCCTGCATTGCTCAAAGCTCTCATTCTCGAAGTTGAAGCGGTCTTTCAGCAGCCCTTCCTTCAGGAACTTAGAGATATTGTCGAGGGCGATATGCACCAATACGACACCGACGATGGAAGTGAGCATATAGAGCCAAGTGTTCAAACGGAGGGTATAGAAACAGGGCATTATCGAATGACCGAACAGCCATACGGACTGCACAATCAGCAGCACTCCCGACAGCAGCGGATAGAGCACCTGCCTGCGAGCGTCAAACTCCAGATGCTTCTTGTTGCGCGTTCCCACACAGGTGATACATATCAGCAGGAACGTAGCCACCTTGCTATACACGAGGTTGCCGTCATGGTAAATCATCCACCGCTTGATGCGAGTGTGGATATCCGTCACTACGCCGCCCAAGAAGTCCAACTGCTCCGGCTCCAGTGCGTAGGCGAAGAACTCCATCAGGATGGAGACATAAATCACCGCCCTGAATATCTTGTAAAAACCCTGTAACTCTTTGCTTTCTTCCATTTACTTTACGATGATGTTGGGTGATAATGAGAAAAGATGAAGGATGCCACGGTGGACACCCTCCAATCCTCTTATGAGTTTTATTCGTAGCCGTTGATGGTCTTCTCAGACTCTACTGTCCACGGAGAAATAGTTGCAGATATGACCTCCAAGGTGTTGCGTACAGGCTTCAATGAATAGCTGTAGGAATGACCCGCTTTCCACGTGTCGTTTGTGAGGAATACGAAGTTCTCCCCATTGCTGAGTTGCAATGTCATGTCTGGCATAACCTGTGCAGGAACATAAAGCGTATATTCCATGTGGTCACTTTGTGGGTCGCCGAAATAATAGGTCGTCACCGACTCGTCACTGCATTCTACCTTTCCGGTCTTGATGTTGAAAGTACCGCTGTCAAAATAACCGACGAACGTGAGTAGGCTTCCTGCAAAATCATTGGTGGTGAAACCGTATTCTGGTGAGGTATAGACCTTGATGATGACACGCACCATCTGATGGGTGAAGTTCAATGTAAGGCTCGGATTGGCGTATGATGCCGCTCCACTGGCAAACAGAAAATCATTGACCTTCTGCTCACTCTGTACAGCTGCCTCCGGCACTTGGAACTCTATGAGGTCGTTGGTAGGATTTGCCGTATAGGATAGTAGGCATTGAAGGTGTGAGTGTCTGTGTCCGTGAAAAACACCTTGTTGGCTGACACAAACTGATTCGTGCCGCCGCTTCGGGTGAACTTCATATTGTTGATCATCCCTGTGGAAGAGATGCCAATCATATCATTGAGTTCCCACTGGTTGTCAACGGCTCGTGTGGAAACGGCAGGTTGCAGCATCTCCAGATTGGTGAATACCTGAAGCTGCTTGGTTGATGTGCTGTCGGTCACGACCACAGAACCTCCGCCACCGGGCAGGTAAATCTCATTGACGATGTCTTGGTCACAGGACGTGAGGAGCATGGCTCCAAGTCCCAACATTAGAAACAAATTCTTTTTCATGCTTTTTCTTTTTTAATTGTTGTACTTTGATGATGATACGGGTGATACTCGATGTCTGTATATGGGCTAATCCATAATCGTGATGATGGGTCTCGCCTTATGCGGCTGCCACTTGGGAGTCTCCTGTATGGCACCGCTTCCCAGTGAGTAAAGCCATGCCTTGGCGGTCGCTTGTCCTTCTACCTCCGTTGAAGTCCAATACCAACAGTCATCATCCTCATCGGGGATAGGTGTGCCGCCGCATTTCAGGATGTATGGGTTGATGATGTCCTTGGCATGATAGAGCAGACGCATCTGTGCCACACTGGGGATATAGGCACTTTGCCCGTAACGCCACATGTCGAAGACACGCTCAGCCAAAGGCGACTTCACATCGGTCGTGCCATAAAGGGCAAAAGTGTTCTTGTTGCCGTCGTAGGCGGTGAGGTCACAGGATGTGTCCTGTTCCACACCGATACTGTCAGCAAAGGCTTCGGGAGCGATGTCCCACAGATAGACGGCATATCCGTTTCCCTCCATTTCTTCCCTCTGATTGACGTTGAACACCACTGCAATGGCTTGCTTGCACGATTGCTCGTAGGTTTCGTAGGGCATCACCTTGCCGTCAGTGGTCAAGATATGGGTGACCTTCATGGCTGTGTCGGGAAAGTCCTGATGCTCGTCACAGGCAGTCAGCAACACCGTTGCCGCAACTGCCAAGATTGAAAACAGTTTCTTCATACGCATAGTCATTTTACAGGAAGTTTCACACCCAGGACAATACCCGTTCTGAACAGGTCTTCACCCTTGATCATCACATCGGTCTTCACCTGCCAGAAGAGCTTCCAGCCGTGTCTGAGTGTATAGTTTTGCTCATAGCCGAGGTGGATGCCACCCAAGAACCTGTCAGTATCGCTACCTGCCGATGCTCCTATGCGCATGTTGCCATGGTGGTTGCGTCCTCTTGCCACACAGGGCTTATAGCAAAGCCGAAACCATAACTGCGGTAGTTGTTCCAAAAACTCTCAGGACAGACATGACCGCACGATGCGCACTCGTTCCACTTGATATATCCGTTTGCAAAATACTCCCACGCATTGTGGTACTTCGTCTCATACTCGTAGGACAGCGTCACGTCCAGTCCTCGCTCATACAGGCATCCGAACCCCAAGGATATGCGGTCGCTATTCTGCTGCGCCATTGCCGGAGTCATGCTTGCCATAAAACAGATGACAACGAGTAAGGTATGCACAAGCCAATTCCTCACTCCTAATTCCTCATTCCTAATTCTCATTATTCCTCCTCCAACAGTATATGGTTAAACGAATCGGCAGACAGCACATCCTCATAGTCGATGCTGAGCGAGATGGTGCGTCCACTTATCTGTTTTTCCGACAGCTCGATGGTCAGCACCTTGTCGTTGGGGAAGGTCATCTTCTTCACCACAATCACGTTGCGATAGCCATACTTGAAGGTCTTCGCATCGTCCAACACAAGAGATGGGGTCAGTTCCACTATCTGCGCATTGGTAGCCTTGCTCTGCTTCTTGTCCGATAGTTTGATGCGCATCTCGTCGATGTCGAAGCGGATGTTGGTCTTGTTCTCCACGGAGAAGTCGATGAAGAAATATTCGCCCACGCTGTAGATGTTGTTCAGGCGCATTACCATGCGGTGCATCTTCGTCGCCACGTTGCGGTATTTGGCAGACGATGACCATATCTGACGTGCATACTTGGTCATGTCGGCAGTGGACAGGCTTACAGCGGGATTGTTGTAGGCATTGCGCTCCGAGCATTCTATTTCCTTATCGGTTACTGCCTCCTGCATCCTCGTGGTATAGAGCAGTGCATACTGCGTGCGGTAGCGTTCCGTCACGATTGTCACTATCGCCAACACCTCACCGTCGGCATACACGTTGTCCTTCGGCTTCAGGCGGATGGTGTTGTTGATGGGTTGGTCGCCCACCACCTTGTCTGTGGATATATCGACAAAGCGGATGGGTTCGGAGGCGGTGATGACGGTGGTCACTTGGTCGTTGACCGTCAGCTGCTCCATCTCCATGTAGGTGGTCTGCGCCTTGGCTGAAAGCACGCTCAGCGAAAGCAATGCACAGACATTCATTTTCTGAAAACAATTCATATTAGTTGATTTTTTGATGTTTATACTCTATGAGCCACCGTTCCCGACAATTCCGTTGTCGGGCAGTGTCTATTTCCTTTTCTCTTTCCCATTTACAAGGTAAACAAACGTCCCATACTTCAGCTTCACTTTGTTCTTCTTGATAGCCTTGCTGATGGCATTGCTTGTCTTCTGGTAGGCATTGGTCACGGCTTGCATTCCCCATTGCGAGAAACTGTTGTTCGCTCCACTCTGGTCGATGTTCATGTTGCTCTGCATAGCACCGCTCGCCACATCTTTCGTGGTCTCACGGAACTGGCTGCCGGGGACATACAGTCCCTCCAGTCCGTCCGTGTCATAAAGCGAAAGCGAAACCTTTATCAGCTCGTCATCCACAAGGATGGAGTTGATGCTACCCTTCACTCGCTGCGAACCGAAACCGCTCATGGTGGCATAGAGGTACGACCCTTTCTTCACCACGGTCTCACCAATCTCAATATCGTCCAACAGTCTCAGCCGCACCCTCGACCCGTCCGTAGCCTTCACGTCCTCGTCAATGATGGCCTTGATGAGCTTTGGCTCATGCTCGTTCTGCGTCAGGGTGTTGAAATAGTCCGAAGTCACCTTCACCTTCTTCACCACCTCCTGTGCCTTGTCCTCCTCGTCCAGTGCCTTCACCGCCTTGCTGTCCTCGGCAATCTGACCTTTCACCTCAATCTGCTCCTTGGGAGGCCCAGCCTGTGTGGTATCCTGGGCCACGGGGGCAACTGCCGCCTGTCCTCTCAGCCTCGCTTCGGCGAGTGCCTTGTTGAGTGCTTCGAGTGCTTCCGCTTCTCGCGCCTTGGCATCGGCCACTTCGGCTGCATCGTCCTTCTCTTCTGCCTGACGGACGAGTTCCGCAAGGTCTTCTTCTGTGTACTTGGATTCATACGCTTCTTTCTCTTCTTCGTTGTCACGCTCAATGTTATCAACAGCCGAATAGTCTGCTATGCGACCATACGACTTCGCCATGTTCTCATACTTGCCACCGATGCCGTCACCATTCTTAATCTGCGCTCCGGGCAGGTTGGGGTTCAGAAACTCGGTGGTCTGCAGGTTCTTGTCCTGCGTTTCCGCCACCTCCGTATTGAACATGTCAAAGACAAAATAGCCTGTGGCAATCAACGGGATGTACACGATGGCTGGCAGCATGTACTTCGGCTGACGGAAGTTTATCTTATCTGTTATTCTCATCGCTGTCTGATTTTGATGTTACTGACTTGTCTCGATTCTCCTCGTTGGTTCGATGCGTCACGGGAGGAGTGATGCAATGGGCTGCATTCATCATCTGCTTCATGCGCCCTTCCTGCCGCTCGATGGCACTTGCAGCTCCGTCCGATGACCGTAATACCGCACCATCCTGTAGATGTTGATGCCGAAGCACGTGGCGACAAAGCCGAAGACGATGACGAGAAACAGCGTCTTGTGGGCATTGGCAAAGCCTTGCACCTTAGCCGCCGCACGGTCTATCCTCGCGGTCTTGGCAAACTTGCGCCCTGCCGCCACCTCCTTCTCATACCGCTTCTTGTACTTGGGGTCGTTCTTGTCGGGCATATCCTCGCCCACAAGCATCCGTCTGATTCCTTTTACACTCATACCGCTAGGATATTAGAAGTTTGACTTCGACTTCTGCTCAATATCCTTGTTGAGCAAGGTTCTCCAGTTCGTGATGAGCAGTCCATGAGGATTGTTCTCCGTCCTCGGCACGCGCTTCACCTGTCCCGCCGTCACCAATTCACGCATCAGAATATTGCTCCTTCGCTCTATCCTTTGCCTACCGTAGTAGGTGAACTCCATCTTCTCCTTGTTGAACTTGATGCTGTCGCAAAAGATGCTGAACACGGCACTCGTACCCATGATATTGTTGTAAAAGCCCTTTTCCTTCAGCGTATTGTACTGCGCCAAACCAGTTTCATCGACCAAATACATCGCCTTCTCCATCGAATAGCGGATGTACTTGTCATCGGGAGCAAGCGTAAAGAAGTAATGGTGGAACATCTCGATATGGCTCTTTGCCTCCACATCCAGCGTTTCCTCCATCGTGGTGCGGTTCACCAGTATGGGCACGTTGCCGTCCAATACATACACCTTTTGCTGCGCGTCCGTCACCATGCAGCGCGCCGTCCAGATGCTCGACACCGAGATGATGATGCAGCCCATGAGGAACGCAGAGCAGATGATGCCCACCAGCTTGATTTTGTTTTCTAAGTTCTTGATTACCATACGTTACTGCTTGTTTGAGGTCTGATTTCTCTTCATTCTCACATATTCACGGTGCAGGATGGTGTATATGTCCTTCTCAACTTCTTCCACCAGTTTGGCGTAATACTTGATGCAAGCCTCTACGTAGATGCCTTCGTATTTCAGTTGGATCCACACCCACCAGATGTCACGTTCACGTCTCCGTCGATTTCTGTAGATTTTGGCACGATGCAAGCGATAACTCAGGTAATCTACCATAGGCACTACATACTCGTCGTTATCCTCAAAGCCTTCTGCCATCTCCTCATACTGTGGGTCGATGTAGTTGTTTTCGGAATTGAAAAACTCTTCCTTTGCACGCTTGTTGGCAAACGCCATGAATTTCTCATCTTTGAGCCAACGCTCAATTTCATTTTTTGCTTTCATTTTTCTTGATGGTTACTTTTATTTGTTTCAATAGGAGGTGCGGTGACTCACCGCACACTCACATGTTATCTCATCACGGTCGCCATGGTTCCCGTAGCCGTCATCTTGGCTTGTTGTGCCACGCCCTCGCCGAAGTTTCGGGTTGAGAAGGCGGTGTCGCCCTCTGGTATCATCCATGCCGCAAGGTCGGGCACGAGGTTCAGGCATTTCAACGCACGATGCTCGCTGCCATCAGATAGCCTGCCGAGAAGAACGAGTTTTGCAGATAGGCTGCCATCGTCTGCTCACTGGCGGTGATGGCCGTCAGGTTCTCTACCTGTATGCAGAGCACAATATCAAACAGCAACAGGACGTAGAAACCGACGAAGTAGAGCATGGCTCCGTAGAAATGAACTGTCAAATAACGGGTTAGCCACTTCGCCCACGCTCCTTCCCACTTGGGCAGCAACGAAAATGCCCATTGTATTGGACCGAATATAGTGAGCATTCCGAGCAATATCTGCTGACAGTATATCGTCGCCCACCAACCGATGCGGAACACGATCAGGGCTATCAGCATCACTATCTTGTCGATGCCCACCACGGCCCCTGCCGTCAGTGAGGTGAACCACAGTTTGCTGGCATCCTTCTCCACTGTTGGTCACTTCGTCCACGCCCGTCTGCTCCATCGTCGCCTCTATCAGGTTGGGGTCTGATGTGCCTTATGCGCCACGTCTGCCTGTGCCTGGAGGTCAGTGTACATCGAGTCCCTGACATATACCAACTGCTGCACCTCCTCAAACTTGTCGGAAATTTGGGTCGCCTCTGCCTCATAGAGGTCGTGGGTGTAACTGCCGATGCAATTGGGAATATAGGATAGAAAATCCAATACGCACCAGCTGCTGCCGCTGTTGGTCATGCCTGTGTCAGCAGGTGGGTACCACCAACAGAGGATGATGCTCACCACCAAGGGCTTGAACAGTTTCATCACGTCCAACGGTTCGTTCTTCACCATCATCTTGTAGGCCATGCTTGCCGCCACGATGATAGAGAACAGTGCCGCCAATGCCATACACATTTGGAGGATCCACCAGAACGGCCCTTGTGAGCCTGTGAAGGTGGCATCGGTCAGGAACTCGTTGGTCTGGAATATCACATCGTCAATCTCCTCTTCGAGGATGTTGATGCCGAAATCGCTGAGTATGTTGTCTGCCATCAGTGCCTGGTTCTATTGTTGATAATCTCTTTGATAAACTCTATGCCTTTCGGTGTCCATGACAGATAGAAGTGGTAGAAGCAGCGCATCCTGCCTGTGACATATACCGCAATGCCCTTGTCCTGAAGGTCTTCACGCAGTTTCCACATTCCATATTCCTTGGTGATGATGCCTTCCTCTTTGAGGGTCTTCACAATCTTGCCGTAGTAACTTCCGACATATTTGTGAAGCTTTGACATTGAAACTACCTCTAAATCAGATGGCATATAATGCTCATCAACGATGGGTGTCCTGCCGATAACGCTGATTCGCTTCGGCATCCTTGACATCTCCAACTGCCACTTGCCGTTTTTCCTCTTGGCGGCATAGAGACGTAACTGTATTTTTGATATTGATTCCATAGCTATTTCTTTATTTTATGTTCTTTCGATAACAGGAATGACTCCCACGCTCTTCAGTTTCTCATAGAGGAAGCGGCGACCTTTCTGTGTCCATTTGGTGTTCATGCGCACATCCTCCGTACCGTCCTTGTGTTTAATGAGGTAGGTCTCGCTGGTCACATAACCGCAGTCCTTGTAGTCGGCATACAGAATCCACTGCTTGCCACGCTGATACTGGATGTTCATCTCCTTCAGACGTCGGTTGAAGCGGATGGACGACTCGCCATAGTCCTGTGCTATCTGTGTGACCAGGACACTGCTCTTCGTGGCAAGGATGATGTCAAGGTAACTCACCTTGTCCTTCATCTCCGTCACCTCCTGTTGCAGGTCATCCACCTTGGATCCCAACTCAACGATGCGTGTCCTTTGGTGTTCACACTCCTGTTCGACAAGCAGACGCTTTTGTCGTTCTTCCTTCAGATTGACTGCTAACCGTATCAGGAAGTCTGGCTCTGCCAATGCCTTCTCGATGGTCTGCTGTGTCATATAGGCACCATGCTTGCGGATAGAGGGGAGCACCTCCGATGTCACCCACTTGCGGAAACGTTTGGCTTCGGGTTTGCGACTGTCAAGGATGACATCATACAGTCCGTCTTCATTGATAAAGTTTGTAACCTGTTCTCTTCCAAGACTATCCGAGATGGGGTACTTTGAAAGTACATCATCCGAAAGTCGTTGTACCAACTTGCTGGTTTTTAGTCCAAGAACTCTTGCCACATCAGCCAAACAGAACAAGGGTTGCTCTGGTGTTCCTGTGGTTCGGACTGCTCCAAATTCCTCGTTGTTGAAAATCTGAATATCGTTCATATCTCTATGCTGTTTTGTGATTATTTCTTCTCTTCCCTTATTTCTATCTGTTCACACTTTCTTCACCCTCACCGCTGTTGGCATCATCGCCGTCAGTGCCTGTCGAGCTCCTCACGCCCTTCATGTTTTCCTGCCAACGGCTCTTGGCATCGCTGATGATGCTGCCTTTATGTACTACACGGTCGTTGGTGGCTGCCAAGAGGGCGGTAGTCTGGCTTTGGGTGTTGAGCTGCACAAGGTATTTCAGTAGTGTCTCGTTCTGTGTCGTCAGGTCGGCATAGATGCTAAGATACTGCCGCTTTCTCTGTGCATTGGGCATATAGGCATCCTTGGTGGCTTTCACGGCACACTGGTACATATTGTACAGTTCCTCCCACCGACGCTTGTCGTTGATGGTGCCTCCTGTAGGGATGATATGGTCTATGTTCGCCTTCATCTTGTCCAACTGACCGTTGATCTTGCTGCTTTCGGCAAGCCAGGCGAGGTCTATCTGTCGGTCGGCTACGTTCAAGCTTCCACCTCAGCACGCTTGGTGAGGGCAGAGTCTATCTTCTCCGCATCATCTACTTGGTTGTAGAGGTTGATGCCGGCAAGAGTGCGGAAACCTAACTTGTTCTTCTCTGCCGCTGTCTTCTTATAGTTGTTATGTAACAGCCAATAATAGAACTCAGGGGTGAGAGAACCGCCACCTGTCTCCATCACCGTTATCTGGTTCTGCTTGGAGGAGTCGTGGTTGTAGGTCACGCTCTGGGCTGTGGCTTTGATGGTGGTTGCTACCGCCATGATGAGTATCATTGTCTTCTTCATGTCCGTTCTTCTTTTGTTTACAATCCGTCAATAGTCAAGTTTTCCTGCCACTTTCCATCGGCTGAAGGCATCTTCCAGTATCTCTTCCTTCGTCCTCGTCCGATACACCTTCTCCTTCCAATAGCCCATGCGCAGCTGCACATACCGCCATGTCTGGAAGTAGGCTTGGTTCAGATGTTTTTCTATCAGGTCCAACGAATTGTTGATATTGTCCAACACCATCAGCAGGTCGGAAGTTGAACAGGCTGCCGCTCCTGTGGCATACAACACGAGGTCGTTGACGCTATGGTAGAGTTGGCTTCCTTCGTTGTATATGTTGTCGATGGCTTTCTTGTTGATGCTGATGAGCATCGTGTCAGCCAGTTCGATGTGTTTCCGCTTGATGACCTTATCATTGAAGTCCTCCAACAGGTTCTTGTAGTCACTGATGCGGTCGCTCACCGTCTGGTAGGTGCTCTTCACGTTCAGCACCGTGCGCAACGACTGGTACATCACATCGATGATGTCGAAGGCCCGGGTGTATTTGTCCAAATCCACATTCAGTTCCTTGTATTTGCCCACCTCTTCACTGCTGTATTCATGCAGCAGTTGATTGCTGTACTCCAAAGTGCTGCGTGCCAGCAAGAGGCTGCGCTGCTTCTTGTGGTCGTTGATGTATGCTTCCACCGATACCGCATCGAATCCCCATTGCGCCAAGGCTGTATTGGGGAAGAGGGTAATCAGCAGGAGAGCTATGATGATGGTATGTCTCATTCTCCGTTCCTCCCTCAGTTTTCGTTCTCGTTATCTTCACCATTCCCTCTGTTAGGGTCTGCATTCTCTCTCCATCGCTCGTAGCACTCTTCAATGAGTGTCCTTCTGCGACCTTGGTCTGCGTCGATTGAAGGAAGAATGTCCTTCAGCACGTCAATGATGCTGCGCTTGTAGTGCATCATTTTTTCTAATGATACCAAGTCGGCGTAAATCTTGGTGATACGGCTATCTACTTCACGGGCTATCTCCAGACGGTCGCTCGACCAGAGCAGGTGTATTACATCGTCATTGTCGGCGGTCTGGGTTGCCTCGCTCTTGGCATATTCTGTGGTGATGCTGCACGACGGGAACTCCTGGGCTATCTCCGAGATACGGCTGTTCACCTGCCTCGTCTTCTCCTCGTCAGAGGCATTCGGGTCAAGGGTCAGCACATCCACCACCTGTGTGTCGGTGTATTCCGAGGTCAGCTCCCACGATATTTGCAGTATCGCACGGTGTATCTTGATGCCAAGGAAGTACTTGGCTTCCTTGCAATGGACAGTGTCGCCTTGAAGGTGATAATGCCGTTGATGTTGGGCATGGTGGCAGTTCGGACGTAGGTGTAGCCGTTCCACGAACCGGCACCTTGCCACGTGAGATTGTAGGCTGACTTCACATCCTGCATGATGGCAGGGATGCGGTAGTAGTCATCGGTGGAGGTGGCATTGTCGTTAGCCGCCTCGCTCTTGGCATTCTGTATGTCTGCCAACTGCTGCTGCCATGTCGCCAATTCCTTCTTCAGGTTGTCTATCTTCGTCTTGTTGACATTATGTTGCTGCCGCAAGGCAGGGGCTTCCTCCACAGAGGCATTGGCTATCTGCGTGAGCAGGTTCCTGTTCTCTGTCTCCAACTGGCTTATCTGCGCCTCCAACAGGCTATCTTGCTATTCGCCTCACGTTCCTTCTCGTCCAGTTCCGATAGGTCGAGATTATTTTCTGATACGCTTGTCCTCATGGCGCATTCCTTGCTGTGGGCATTGAGCGAACCGCCGCACTCACGGCACTTGTACTGCGTGCTGCCCTGTCCGAGGGTGACACCGTCCGAACAGGTGACGCTGATGGTCACGCTCTCCACGCCCTTCAGTTTGGCGGCATCGGTGGCTTGATAGTAACGGCGTGCGTCACTGCCGATGTAATAGACATAGCCCTCCTCGTTGTCGTTATACTCCGAGAGACGTGCCTGCAACTGACGCTTGAAGGTATTCAAGTCCATGCTGTAGGAGTCGAAGACATCCTCATACACCTCTTCCACGTTGTTCCAGCTCTTGGTAACGTGTATCTCGTAGGCGTAGGCCTTCTTGGTCTGCTTGCCGCCACGGCTGATGATGTACGACGACATCCAATAGTTCATCGTATAGGTGAAGCCGTCGCTCTGGGCGTTGAGCTGCTGCACACGGCTGCGGCTCCATCCGGCATGGTTCTCCGAGTTGGCCAGTATCTGCTCTCGCTGCGTGCTGTTAGGGTAGAAGTTGGGGTCGGAGGTGTTGATACGATACCAATGGTCACCGTTCAGAATACTGTTGTCATCGGTCGGCGGATAGTAGTCACAGAGGCTTACGCTGCCTTGGTCTCGTCGGGCAATGTACCAACGCTGTGTATAGTAGTTGCCCTGCGTCTCGCTCAGATAGTCTGTCATCCACGAGGTGATGTTGTAGTTGGAGAGGTCGAAGAGGGCTGCCACGTTGTCCTCGCCACCCACCAGACTAAGGAGTGTGCTGCCGATGCCGTTCTCTGCCTGTTCATAGAGGTCATGGTAGTTGTCATAGATGTCGATGATTTTACTCACCTTGCCATTGAAAAGGTCGTTGAAGGCACTCTGCTGCAAGAGTGCGCCTGATGCCCCGTTGATACCTGCCGTCGCCAACGATGCTCCCATATTGTAAAGCGTCTCGATGTCGGCGGTGAGGTTCTCCACGGTGAAGTTGCCGGGCACACTGGCGATGTCATCCAACAGCTGCTGCCAATCTACATTGCCTATCTCCGAGAGTTTGAGGATGGCGGCTATCTCTTGGTTGATTTCCAAGAACTGAATGTCGGCAAAGGTCAAGCTACTGTTGGTCACGACACTCTCAAACTGCATACACAGCGACTTTGTGTCGGCGCATATCTTCATCAGGTAACTGCCCCAGTAGAGGGCGGTCTGCGGACTTTTCAGCATCATTCCTGCCACCGTCCATATCTTGGGCATAATCTTGTTCGCCACCATATTGTGGATGCGGCGGTAATAGTAGTTCTCCGTGCTACTGCTCCAAATGCCGAGGTCGGTGAATGCCTTGCGCTCCAAGAACTTGGCAGCGAAGATGCCGGCAGTGGCAACCTCTGCGGCATTGTAGTGCTTCAAGATTTCGCCCACCTGCTCGTTATAATAGCTCTCTGCCATAGCTCCAGCACCGAATGCGGCAGCCATGGCGGCAACGATCTGCTTGTCGTAGTTCACGCTGTAATACTGCGCATGAACCCTTCCCACGACAAGTGTAAGACACATATATATTATAATAAGGTATAAACGTCTCATTGCTTCACTACTTTACGTTTTTACTACTTTCAGTTTCTACTATTCCACTACTTTACTACTTGTAGTATTTACTATTGGTAGTATTCACTACTAATCGTATTTACTACTAATCGTAAATACTACCCAGCCACCGTTCCCGAAAGTTTTGCTTTCGGGCATCTGGGCTTTACGTCTATTCCGGGATTTCCGTTTCCATCAATCAGCCCCCGTGCTCGCCGTGTCAGCGGCGAGTGGCTCCATCGTCCGTCAAATTGAGCACATGCCCCGCCTCATTGACCTTCTGCGCAAATGCCAACGACTTCCCGATGCCACTGGCATCCCAATCTCTGCAATACCGCTCGATAGCCTCCTGATGTCTGCACTTCAGTTCATGCTTATAGAGTTTCAATGCCTCCTTCTCAGCTCGCTCGGTGGTGTAGGTCATATAGCACTCGTGCGGCTCCTCCACACCATACACTCCGCTCGTCGATCCACGTCGGATAAACACCTCACGGAAGAAACTTCTTCCCTCCTTGTTATCCAAGCGGTTGACAGTGAATATCTTCTTGCAATCCACATCCGTCAATCCTAATATCGCCTTGATCTCGTCGAATCGCTCACGAAATTTGCTTTGGTCGAGCAGCATCACCACGTCGGAGTTGTTGATGATGGCTTCCTTCACGATGGGACTGCCGATGATGTCCTGTATCTCCTGTGTCACTACGCCCACGCTCGCCCAGAACTTTCGGGCTGTCTTGTATAGGTACTTGATGTACTCGGCCATCAGCGGCGAGGCGATGGCTTTCCATGCCTCCTCGATGACAAGGCACTTGCGGTTCTTCTTCAGGCGCATCTTCTGCAGGAACACGTCCATGATGATGAGCGTCACGATGGGGAAGAGCTGCTTGTTCTCCTTGATGGCATCCACCTCGAAGACGATGAAGGTCTCGTCGAACAAGGTGCTATCCACGTTCTCGTTGAGAATCTTGTCGTACTTGCCGCCACGGTAGAAGTTTTGGAGCATATAGGCGAAGTTGTCGCAGTCGATGGTGGTGATGTTGTTCTCGATGCAGATCTGGTCGAGACGCTCACAGGCGAACTCATAGAATGAGTCGAAGGAGAGGGTCTTCACGCTCAATGCCATGCGCCGTTCCTCCAGTCCCTTGATGAGTTTCTCCACCTTGTCGTGTATCTGCGTCAGCTCCGTGCCGCGCCGCTTCTCCATGGTGGAGAGGTTTTTTCTCAGTGTCTCCTTCTGTGAGGAAGGATAGGGCTGCACACCGTTGAAATAGAAATCGTAATACTCCGTCACCAACTGCTCCACGACACGGAACTCCAGTTCGGGTATCTGCGTCTCCGAGCCTTTCCATATCAGCAGTATCAGGTTCTTCAGGAAGTCTATCTTCTCAATGTTCAGCTCCCGCTTGCTGATGTTGAAGGGGTTCATGGTGATGGGCTTGTCCTCCGTATAGGCGATGTACTTGCCGCCCACATACTCGCAGAGTCCCTCATACGAGTTACCCGTATCGACCATGACGATGTCGGTGTTCTGCTCCCACAACTGACGCACCACGCTGTTCATGTGGAATACATATGAGAGAGTTTTTGTTGCTGAATATCAGCAATATAAGAAAATAAAGGTACAAAAATCCGGCAAGGGAGAAACGGGGTATAAAAGCTGTTTTTGAGGAAGTGAGAGGATAGGAAGAAGAAGCGTGTGAAGATGAAAATTTAACAAAAACTTAACAATCGGTAGGCATTTTTACCTTTTGCCGCAAGTCTGTCGGAACGGGGGCAGAACAGCAGAGGACTTGTCGGGGAATTATTGAGTATTCGTGAAAATCAACATATTAAGTCTATCATGACCCAATATGGGTACAAACAGATAATAAAATAAGTATCAAATCATTGATTTTTATCTAAATAAGATTGTGTATCAAGGAAATTCGCTATCTTTGTATTTGGTTAGAGGCAACTCTTTCCAAGACATATTAGAAAAAAGAAGAAGCGTTATGCTTATCTCGTATTTGGAAACCTGAGAAACTTTCAAATAGTGTATGAGAAAAGGCATAGTGGTTCTCACGCTATAGCGTGGGCTGCTATTACTACATCTATACACTAGGGTTTTCTCAGGACCTCCAATACAAGACGTGGGCATTGCAGTTCCACGCTTTGGTGTAAAATAATATGAGGTCTTCGGGGACTGGAAGACAAGGTTTTGATTATGACAGAAATAGAGTCACCAGTCAACAAATACATAGATGTTTACATCAACAACTATGTAAGGCAATTTCGCAACTTCATCACAAGCAATTACATAGTTAACATAGGTGGTGTTGCAGGTTTTATTGCTGCAGACGACCATGATTTGTCCTTTCTTCTTCGCAAATTACAAACGTATGGTTTTGAAGTGACAATATCCAACGGGCAAGATACCATAGATGAAATACAGGTAGAATATACTATTATCGGGAACGCAAATGATGAACTTTTTGAATACAGAATAGAAAATCTGGTATCTACTATATATTTGTCAAGTAAAACGGGCATTTCCATTGTTGGAATACTGGTGATGCAAATAATTTCAGAGATTATATGTAAGTCCAAGATTTTGTATAAGGCTGTCATTCTTGACCTTGACGATACGATATGGAAAGGAACTCTTGCAGAAGATGGTATAGATGCAATCAAACAAAATCTCCGTTCAAATGATGCAATCCCGTTTATTGGGTTTATGCGTTTCATACAAGCCTTAGCAAAAGAACAGGGATTGTACATTGCAATATGCTCACGTAATAACAATGAAAAAGTTTTGTCCGCCATTGATAGGCTTGATGAGAATGCATTTCCTCTTAAAGGTCAAATAGACTGTATTGTAGCCAATTATAACGATAAGAGCAAAAACATAAAAGCCATAGCACAAAAGTTATCAATATTAACGAGTGCTTGCGTTTTTATCGATGATAACAAAATAGTTCGTGACGAGGTAAGACAAAACTTGCCTGAGGTGTTTGTGCCTGACTGGGATAATCATGATGAACTTCTAACTTTACTTTTAACTTGTGGTGCCTTTGATAGATTTGAGCTTTCGTTGAAGTCAAGAAATCGCAAACGATTATATGCGGTCTTACAACAAGAACGTGAGAAAAGTTATCTTCCGCGGTTACTTGTCAAGGTTAGTGATGACATAAACCATGTAGAAGCTATGCGTCTTTATGCAAAATCCAATCAATTCAAATTTTCAGAAAAGAAAGAGCATTATGAAAAAAGCCGTTCTCTAATTTTTGAGATATATAGAGGTAACGGTGAAAACTTGGGAGTTTGTTCTGCGGTAACTTATGCGGAGAACAAACAGAATATCCATGTACTAAACTGGGCTATCAGCTGTAGATATTTTGAAATTGGGCTTGAAGAATACATCTTGATGTACATTTTTGCTTTAGCAAATAATCGTACTATAACATTTGCTTTCGATGATACTGGGTTTAATGGAAAAGCCATTGAGTTGATAGAAAAGTATAAAGATATTTTTATAGAGAATGATAAAAATGGAAATATATGTTTTGTTCCAAACAGGCAGTCGATAAACGACATGCAACTTAATACCAATCTAAAAGAATATTGCAATGAATAAAAAGTACATTTATACAGTTGGTTATACCTTATTTCAAAAAGGTTATACCATAGATGTCAATCATTTGTTTGATACATTAAGAGAACATGGTGTAAATTTTTTGATAGATGTGCGTTCTGTTCCTTTCTCCAAGCAATATCCACAATGTAATGCAGACAACATGAAGATTGCAGGAAAGGAATTGGGCATACCATACATGAATATGCCGGAAATTGGTGCCAAAGCCAGTAGTCAGCAAGAGGTATTTTCTAAGGCAGCGGACATATTTTTCGAGCAAGAGGTTTTCCCCATAGCAAAAAGTTATCGTCCAGAGAAAACAGAATTGCTTGGTTCAGATGAGATTGTAGATTTTCGTAAATTCAGGCATGATGAGCATTTTGTAAGCGGATTAAAACGCATTGAAGATGCATATGACAAAGATTATACCTTGTGCTTGATGTGCAGCGAAAAGAAACCGATGGATTGTCATAGATATTTTTTGGTGAGCAAAGCACTTGAACAAAGATATGGTGATTGGCTTGAAATAAGGCATATAGTTGAAAAGTTTGATGGTGGAATCCACTTTATATCAAACTCGGATTTAGATAAGCAACTTGAGATATTCGTATGCGAAAAGAAAAAAGTGCTGAATATGATGTTCAAGGAAGAAATCCTTGATAATTATTTCGGAAATACCGAGCAAGAAAAACTCTATGACTTCTGCGATAGATATTGGAATTTATTACATGGATGGAAAAGGTTTAACTACAATAACACCGAGAACTATGATTAATTTATTCAACATTGGCTTCACAAAAAAAACTGCAAAAGAGTTTTTTGGAATCATCAAATCGAACAATATTGATTGCCTTGTAGATGTACGACTTAATCCTAATGGACAATTATCACGTTTTGCATTTGAACAGGATTTACCGTATTTCCTTTCGGAATTGGCAAATGGCTGTAAATATAAACACCGTGTGGACTTGGCACCGACTAAGGAATTACTGAAAGAGGTTAGAGATAAGTCTTGTCCTATGAGTAGGGATTACAAATTATTTGAGGTGGCATATAGGAAACAACTTGAATACAAATCCAATATTTCCAACTTTGTTGAAGAGTTCGGAAAGTATGAAAATGTTGTGCTGCTATGCTCTGAGCCGACAAACGAAAAGTGCCATAGAAGAGTACTTAGCGAGATGCTTCTTGATAAATTTAGAAACGATATTCAATTTGGAGGAAACCTATAATGAAAAAGCGAGTTTTTCTTCTTGCTGTCAGTTGCAAGAACGGAGGATTATGCCCTGGTGGAATTGATTTAGATAATCCTAAAGAGTGGATTCGTATTGTACGGGATGACGGTCAAGCTGGTGCAGTACAAGGGCATGAGATTGATTTTGCCCAACCGCTTGATGTAATAGAGTTTGACGGTCGTCCGATGCCACAGGGTAAACAAAAAGAGAACTGGGTGATTGACAATCATTCTTGCAGAAAGATTGGTACAGAGTCAATGAAGAGAGTTATGCAGGCTTTCAGGGAATATGGCTATCATGGTTTTTGGAATAACGGTTATTCGTATTTGAGAGAGGATGAACTGGAAAATGTAACTCAACCATCTGAATCTATATTATTGGTTTCAGATGTCAGGCTTTATAAAAATGATTATGGCAAGGCTAAGATTGATTTCACATGGAGTGGGTTGCGTTATCCAATGAGAGGGGTATCTTTGACCGACCAAGATTTCTACGATATATTGGATGATGAAGAAGTCTGTTATAAGTATGCCATCATTGTCATATCTATTCCCAAGGATGCCGACTGGACACATCCTGAAACAGGTGAAAGAAGAGCATATAAGTTTGTCAGCAAAGTGTTTGGAAGTAACAAATAATTCAGAATTGTCACATTGAGATTCCTGTATCTTGCCCTCTCTGAATTTTCCAGTCATACTTACCATCCGCCACATCGCCAACCTCTTTGAGTGTATGGCGATGTTTTATTTCGTCAAAGGGCTGTCTCTCCGCATAGTCACAATACCATGGAAAGAAAAAATGCTTATTCTTCTTTTCGTTCGTTTTATTTGTGTACATTTGCATCAAATAAAAGTTGTTTGACAGAAATACACCACACATCACAGAATTTGTGACTATTCCCAAGTCATTACCTCGTTCTATGAGAAATACTCATAAGTAGCTCATTTTTAATATATTCCTATTTTAATATCGTTTTTTCTTCATAAGAACGACACTTTTTATATTTTTGCGGATACATAAAAATAAGATATAAATATATGCATCAAGGTAGAATTATTATAATTACCGGTTCTCCCGGAACAGGAAAGACTACAATAGCGTCAATTGTTGCACACGAATCTGATTTTGCAAAGTCTGTACATATGCATACAGATGATTTTTATCATTATTTGAGTAAAGGTGCAATACCCCCACATTTACCTGAATCACAAGAACAGAATTTGGTTGTTGTCGAAGCATTTTTAGAAGCCGCAAAACGTTATGCGCATGGTGGGTATGATGTAATTGTAGATGGAATAATAGGACCTTGGTTTTTAGCTCCTTGGATGAAGATTGTACAGGAGGGGTATGAGGTTCACTACATTGTATTAAGAGCAGACAAAGAAGAAACGATGAAACGCGCAATTGAACGAACGAAATTAAGCAAAGAAGCAAATATTGAGTTAGTAGAAGTAATGTGGGAGCAATTCGCCAAGATTGGTGATTATGAATCATTTGTAATAAATACAACTGATTATTCTATTGGAGAACCCGTTTCAATAATAAAAGAACATATAAAGGGGAAAAAGCATTTACTTACATTATAAAAGAGAATATCACCGTGAAAGCCCGTTGCTCTGTGTAGAGTTGATTTTCCAATCATATTTCCCCTCCGCGACATCGCCAACCTCTTTGAGTGTATGGCGATGTTTTATTTCGTCAAAAGGCTGTCGGCTCTCCGCATAGTCACAAAGCCATGCGCGACAGCAGAATGCTGTTCGGGCGTTCCCCATATTCCTGCATCACGCTCTTGATGTCAGCGGCTTCGGAGGGGGAAAAAACGGACTTGTGCTGCTCCGTACCGAAATGGATAATCGCATCTATGGCTCGCCTGAATACTTCGTTGGCCTTGTAGAGCATATCCGCAAACAGGCTGAGGATATGCCTGCTTGCTTTCAGCGCACTTTGCAGCAGGCGGATGGTCTTGTCCTTCTCCGCTGTGGCTCGGCTTACCGCCATGCTGATGCGATGCTGCTCCCCGGTCTTCTGCTCCCGGAGCTGCCGCAGTGCCGTGTCCCTCTCGGATTCAAAGCTGTCAGCGATTGCCATAGCATTGTCACGCTCCAGTTCGACCGCCCGCTTTGCCTCGGTCAGTGCTTTAGTCCGCTTCGCCACCTCTTTCCTGACGGCATCGGGGAACGATTCTTTGATATGCTCGTTCTCGGCTTTCAGTCTCTCGTTCTCCTGCTCGATGGCTGCGTACTTGCCCTTGCCGAAAAAGTTGGCGATGCCGGACTTTATGCTGTCCGTATTCTCCCTGTCAACCTCTCGCGCACGTTCCTCCTTTTCGGCGATTTCGCTGTCAAGTTCCTCACTGCGCCGTTGCTTCTCTTCGTTCCCGATTTGTAGTTTTTCATGTTCGGATTTGGCATTGTCCGTCTCACGGATCGCAGCATCCCTGTCGGCTTCGGCTGCTTCCTTTTCCGCCTTTACCTGTTCGGCTTCCTGCTTCTGCTTGGCAAGAATGAAGTCAGCGCGTTCAAGATGCTCCTTTCCCGTCTGCTCCTTTGAGGTGCCCCTTTCCATTTCCAGACACTCAGCCAAAACGGTCTGCATCTCGCTCATGGCTTTCTCGTCCAGCTTGCAGGACTTTCCCGTATCGTGGGTCATCCAGTCCCATACGATATGGGCGTGAAGATTTGGCTTCCATGTGGCGGTATCTCCGGGAGTGCCGTAATGTCCCTCGTCACGGTGGATGAAGATTTGTAAAGCTGTGATTCCCCAACGCTGCTTACACACCTCACAGAAGTGCCGCAGCTGCTCCATTGTGGTGTCGTCCTTGATGACAACCACGCCCTCCTTGAGCGGAGTGCTGCCACGGACGATGGTCACCTTGCCCGTCTTCTTGTTCACCCTTTCCCGGTCTTTGGTCTGCATCGACCGACCTGTCTTTTCCTTGACCATAGCGGCTATCTGATTGTAACGGTCGGTGAGCGTGTCTTCGCCGAAATCAGGTGATACCCATGTCTCGTTTCCTGCCATGAGGTCGGTACGGATGTAGAACTTCTCACTGCGGATATTGGCGAGGTATTCCGCTGTCCGCCTGTTGTGCGCTTCGCTGCTGCCGATGTTGCACGGCTTGATGTTGATGGATGTCTTCTGTGCCATAGGCTTGTCTGTATTTTGAGTTTCACTTCGGGTTATTAGGCAGAGCCTTAATCGGTGGGTGCAGGGAGAGGGTCACTTCCTGCTCCGGGTTCTTAGGGGTGGAAGCCACTAAGCGGAGTTTCCAAAGAGGGGGTCACTCTTTGGTCGGGTTGCACAGGGCTGAAAGTCCTTGCCGGGTTCTTAGGGCAGCGTCCTAAGCCCCTCGGGAGAGCCCACAACTTCGGAGCGCAGCGGAGAAGTTATAGTGGCTATATCTGGGCAAGCCCAGTCAGTCACGCCACGCCAACGGAGTACCGCTGAAATCCTGCGCTGTGCGCCCGTCAGTCCCTCCCGGCTATGTCGGGGTCGTCCACATCGTCAATCGTGCCGTTCTGTACCTCTTTCGGGCTTTCTACGGGATTGTTTTCATGCTGTCCGTTGTCATTGTCTGCGATATGGGTATTGTCGGCTTCGTCCTCCGCATCCGCTCTGTCATCAGACCTGTCGGAAACCACAGGCGAACAAAGGAAGAAGAAAGGGCGGCTGCTCCGCCTGCCATGCTGTCCGCTTCCTGCCTTGGGCATTGGCAACTGTCCGGCACGGTACACGGCTTATCCTCCGACGGCATATCATTAGAGTATGGTGTCCGCACTCCGTCTGCCTGTCCTTTGGAAACTGCCGCAGGTTGACATAGTGGGGATTGGTCAGCAGGACACCATCCACATACCAACCCGTCAGGAAATGCAGGGTGTGTACGGAAGTGCGGTTGTTGGTCCGGGTGGTCAGCATACCGAGCCTGTTGAAGCTGTCAATGAGCTTTCCGATAGTCTTGCGGTTGCAGCCCATGTATTCCGCCAGTTCCACATCGGAAGCTGCCGCCTGTCCCACCTCCAACTCAATCTCAACTCCCTTGATACGGAGGGCGGTCTTTGTCCGCACGGTTGCGGTCATCAGCCTGTGCAGGCACTTCTGCCTGTTGATGGCGGCTTTGCCGTCCAAAAGGAAATCCCACTGCCCGGCGGAAAGGATGGTGCAGTAATGTATGCTCTGTTCGTTCTTGCACATAGTCTATGATGTTTACAGGTGTTACACTGGTCAGCTATCTGCCATGCCATACCCGTGTTCCGGCATGTGGTATTCCCTGTCCGCTGCGATGCGGTTCAGCACATCCTGCAAACGGTCAAGCTGTTCATGGTCAAGCACACGGATGGCACTGATGGTTATCTTCTGCGTGGCAATCCTGCGGTGGGCGATGTTGTTCTCGCTCATCGTGCCGTCACCGTCCGCATGGACGGAACGGAGGTAGGCATTGACCGCTTCCGTCTGTTCCTTTGAGGGGTACGGTGCTGCCCACCTGTCCTGAATGTAGCCTACCATTTTGCCGACCGCATCAGCTAAAAGAGGGTCATATCGTGCGATGGCGGCTGTCAAATCTTCTGTCTTCATAAGGTTTGTTGTTTGTTGTCCGTCTGTAAAGAGCCCGGCTTGCGTTTCTTGCCGCTGCGCAACGCTTCGAGCCGTCTGTTGAAATCCTCCTCGCTGCCTGTCCCCGATGTTCCGCCCTGTTCAATCCACTGCATGACTTCATCCTCGAAGAAGTAGAGCTTGTTGCCACGCTTGCGGTACGGTATGCGCTTCTCGGAAGTCATGGCATAGATGGTGGAAGCCGATTTGCCGAGCAGGGCGGCGACTTCTTCAAGGGAAAGCAGGCTGCGCTTGCCCGTGTCTTTTCCTGCCGCCTTGCACAGTACCTCGTCCACCTTTCCGGCAAGCTGTTCCACCCGTTCTATCAGGGTGGAAACAGCCTGCGGCAGTTGTTCAAATGTGATGTTACCCATATTCAGTCTTTTTACTTTGGTTGTCTTGTTCCGGTTATTTTAGCGTTATCTGTTCGGAAGCCTTGCGCTTCAGGTCGTTCACCACATCCGCATAGACCTGCGTTGTTGCCACGGTGCTGTGCGTAAGCATTTTTGATATGGTGTAAAGGTCTGTCCCTGCGGCGAGTTGCAGGGTTGCGTAGGTATGCCGGAAGCAATGAAAGGTTATGTGCTTCGTAATCCCGGCAGACCTAATCCAGTCCTTGAGATACAAGGGGAGCAAGGCTTGCGTCATTCCCTTGAACACCTGCCCCGTGGAACGCTCGCCGCAGAGTGTGAGGGCTTCATCGGACAGCGGCAAGACGGCTTCCGTCCGGGTTTTCTTGGTGACGATGTGCATACACCAACCGCCATCCGCACCCCTGATGATGTTCTCCCACTGCAGGCGTATGATGTCGCTGATGCGCAGTCCCGTAAGGCAGGAGAAAAGAGCCGCCGACTTTACAACAGGCTTCTCGCAGGGCGTGTTGGCAAGCATCCTCACTTCCTCCAGTGTCAGGAACTCACGGCGTGTGCTGGCTTCCTTGGCGTGTTTCAGCCGTGGGGCGATGTTGTCCTTGATGCGCCTTTCCTCGTATGCCTGCCGCAGTACGCATTTCAGCTTGTTCAGGTTGTTGTTGGCTGTGGACGCCATCATCTTAGTGCGGTTGTGCGTGGTGAGCGACAGCATGTAGGTAAGGAAGCCTTGGCAGTATTCCACCGTCAGGTCGTCAAAGGTGCAGCTGCCGCCGCAATACTTCTCGAAGTGTTTGTAGGCAACGTTCCAGTTCCTGAAATTATCATCGTCCGCCATTTTGGAGCGGAAATACTCCAAGAAGCTCTCCTTGCCCCTGTTGCGGTCGAGGAAACCGAACTCCTCGTTGATGATGGCTTCCGTCCGCTTGCATTTGATAAGTTCCGCATTGCGCAGCATGGTCTTGTTGAACTCCGCTTCAAACTTCTCTGTCGGGTTGGCGTAGATGTAAATGCCGAGGTACTCCCTCCGTGTCAGCCTGCCCGTTTTCGGGTGCCGGACGGGTGGGTAGAAGTCCAGATAAAGCGATAACTGCCCGTTCTTGATGGGTCGTTTCCTGACCGTCACTTTCGTACAAATGTTCGTCATATAGATAATGTATTTTGAATGTTTGAAAATATCTTATTCTTCCCGTTTGGCTTTCGTGCTTGCGCTTTTCCGCTCGGCTTCCTTCCGTGCCGCATCCCAGTCGGCTTTCAGGTAGTACAGTCTGTTGCCGTGTATGCGCTTCGTCCGTACCCCGTGGGTGAGTGCGAACCTGCGCACCTGCGTTTTGCCCAGTCCGAACAGGCGCATGATGTCGAAGCACGAATACCAGTGTTCCGAAAGGTTGTTGCCCAACCGTTCCGCTTCCTCCGCCATAGCCCTGTCCACCTCCGCTTTCGGAAAGCACTTGGTGGCGTTGGCTTTGATGCAGGGTATCGAGTAGCGCATACGGAGGTTGTAGAAACGCCCGTAGGTGTAATTGAACTTTTGGCATATCTCCGCCATCGTATAAAGGTCGCCTGCGACACTCTCCTTGTCTGTGAACGTATCACGCACGGACTGCTTGTAGTTAGCCGCCGGAATGAGCCGCCGTTTTGCCGGGCTGCCCTTTGCTTTCTTCTTTCCCTCCTGTCGTGGGTGGGCTGTTTCCTCTGTCTTTTTCAAATCTTCTTTCATCTTCCCTTTTGTCTTTTTCCCCTGCTTGGCGAATACTGAAACGCTCCGCTTGCAGTAGGTCGTTTCCTTAATCATCAGGAAGAAATCCTCCTTGGTGATTAGCGTAATGTGGTATGTTATCCTGCAAGCCCGGAGCGTGCCGCTGTATATCAGGTTGTACACGGTACGGCTGCTCACTTGCAGCAGGTTCGCCACCTCCCCAATGGTGAGGAACGGCTTGTCCAGTATGTCCCGACCGAAGTCGGGCTGAACTGTTAATTTCTGTTCATTTTGACGGTCCATCATCGAAGAAATTTATTTGTACACTGTTGAAAGCTGTTGCACGCTGCTGAAAGGAAGTCGAACCGTGTGACCCCTCCGGCGAGGTACAACTGTGGTACAAATTTACTCCGATTAGGACTAAACGCCAATAGTCGATTTCTCCGTCCGTTAAAACATATTATCTGTAAATCAAGTATTTATAACAACTAATTTTGCAATCGCTTACCGCCGTTTTGTCCTGTTTTTCTCCATGTGGAACGACTTGCCGCTGCCCGAAGGACCCAAACAAAAAAAGTTCGAGTTGTCGGTCAGCTTCTCCTTTCCCTCCTTTCCTGTGATGTCGATGGCTACGGGCACACCTTGCGGTCGGTATAGTATATCTTCAGCGGGGTGTCCTCATTATGCACGATGCGCTCCTTGTACATCAGACAGGTGGCGGCATCGCCGAGGGTGAGGAATCGGTCGTAGTCGGCATTCATGCCATAGCAGTTGCCGGGGAAAGAGTTGACGAACAGCTCCAACTGGTTGTAGGCCCGCTTGCTGATGTGGATGCCCATGCGCGAGAAGGAGTTTTCGAGATGGTTGGTGCATTTCTGTATGTCGGTGTCGCCGCTCACTGCCACCACGAGGTTGTAGTGGGTATAGACGAGCTGCTTGCTCTCACGGGCTATCACCTCCTGCACACGCTTGATGTCCTCTACAGCCATCAGGTTGCTGGGGTTGGGCATGGAGGCATGGCGGTTTTTCTTCTTGTCGAGTAGGGCAAGCTCACGCTTCTGGTTGGGCACGAACACCATCTGGTTGAACACCACGCAGTCGGCTCCGGGCACGCTATCGACGATGCTCACGAGATCAACGGGCATACTGGTGTTGTTCACCTCGATATTTGCGTAGGGACGGATGACCGACGGCAAGTTGGCATAATCCACATCCACAAGGCTATACACCTTGCAGCTACGGTCCCCCATGCCGATGGTCTCGTCATCGACCTTGAAGTTGGTCATCGACACCACCTTGTCACGGAAGTTCATGGAGAAGAAACGGTCCACATACTCGCAGGCTTCCGTTTTGCCGAGGAATCGGGACTTCACGCCGGCATCCCTCAGCTGGTCGTGCACCTTGCGTATCTTCACCAAGAAGTCACGCCATTTCTTGTTGTCGAACGACATCAGACGGCTCTTCTTGTTCTCCTGTGTGATGGTGAGGTAGCAGACGCTGTCGGTAAAGGGTCTGCCGTTGAAATAGCGGAAGTAACTCTCGCTCAGGAACTCATGATTTCCACCGTTCTCTTCCTTGAATGCCTTCCTCACAAACACGTCCTGCTTGTGCAGCGCATAGCCTTCGCCCAAGGTCTGGGCAAGGGCGGCGAAGAGGTGGGTGAACTCATAGTAGGCCTCGATGTTGGCGGAATACTTCTGCACAGGGTTCTCCATCTTCAGAACAGCGGAGTATTCGCCCGTCTTGGTATAGAGCACGCCGATGCCATCCACTTCCTCGATGGAGAAGTAGATGTCCTGGAAGATGCGCTTGCGCTTCCCTCCCGTGCCGAATGCCTTGACACTGATGGCCATGCCCACGCAGATGGCTGAGAATATGAGTATGATGTATAGGGTCATTGTTCTTTTTCTTTTTTAATCGCAAAAAGGCGGGCGCACCCTCATGCGTGATGCCCCCACCTCCATTCACTTACAATCATTGATAGCTTTCCACTTGGACATAATGGATTCTCTTTTTTGTTTTACACTTTCTTTGAATAGGCATAGATGAATATGCCGTTGTCACTCTTCTTGCTGTGCAAGCCCTTGCGCTGCTTCATGACGATGAGAACGCCACCGACAGCTACGGCGAGGACTAGCAGCACGAGTCCTGCCACGAAACCGAAGATGCAGTAGCCGAGGATGAAACCCGCAACGGCTCCTCCTGCGGTGGCTGCCGCCCAGTAGATGTAGCGTCCCTGCAACCCGAAGAACTCCAATGGACGTTGCAGTCCCTTGAAAATGGGATAATCCGGAAAACGCTCTTGCTTTGTATCTGCCATAACTGTCAGTGTTTTAACGTTCTACATACTCACAATCTCACGCTGCGTTTAACCTCCAATGCCGAAGAACAGAGGCAGTGCCTGGGCTGCTGCAATGAGGAAAATACATGCGCCGACGACCATCATGATCTTCTTTTTCACGTCCTGTTCCTCGTTGTTCATGGCGATGTAAACGCTTATGGCTCCGACAATTGCAACGACACCTGCAATGGCATAGCAGAGCTTCACCACGATAGGTACATACTTGGCAATCTCCTCCGTCACTGTGGTAAGCGCGGTCGTTCCTGCCGAGTAGTCGCCGGCTGCGTTCTGTGCCATTGCTGCGGTGGTGCCGACAAGCAACATCAGGGCGAGCGTTTTCATGCGCTGTGAAGAGAAGAATCCCTTCACCTTCTTGTTAATCCTTTCAAACATTCTTTTTACCTTTTAATTTGTTACACTTTGAGTTATCTTATCTCGTATCACCTGTATCTCAAATCTGATAACCGAAGAAAGCGGGGAAGACGATGGTCGCTCCTATGAGGAACAGGCAGGCTCCCACCAGCATCATGATGTTCTTCTTCACTCCTTCTTCGCCCGTATTCATCTTTATATATATCTGCAAGGCGCTGACTATGACCACGATGCCCGCCACTGCATAGCACAGATAAACGATATAGAGCATCATCGTCACGGCATAGTCATGGGCACTCGCAAGTGCGTCCGCTCCCCAGCTGTAGTCCACGTTGCCACACTTAGCACTGGCCAGAGCTGGGGTTAAAGCGGCATATAATGATAGAAATGCACTTCTTGTTTTTGACATCATATCTCATTATTGAGTGATTCCACCTTGACCATGTCACGTCCATTGTGACGAAGACCGCGGGCGATGATGGTGTTGTTCAATTCTTCCGAATACATGGGGTCGGAATAGGTGGTATTCACTTCCTCCATCTTCTTCTCGATTGCGCTTTGTATCTTTTCAAGCACATGAGGCTTGCTCTCTTCCGCAGTGGCGGCTGCCTCCTCTGTAGGCTCTGCAAGCTGCTTCTCCTCGTAGGCTGTCTCATATTGGTTGTCGCCTACGCTGAAACCACCGTCGCTCTCGCTGACCGCTATCGACTCTTCCTCGTCGGTCATGTCACTGACATCAAACGACTCGCCCTGTGACTTCTCGTCCTTGGGCTTTCCGTACAGATCCTGCACGATGATGACCGTATAGTAGATGACATAGATTATGGTCACGACAATGGCGAATATTACAAATGACTTCATATTTTCAAGTTTGATTTTACTATGGTTTGGCTTATTGCCGATGCAAAGGAACTACCTTTTCTTCAATCTTAAACCGAAATGACTTTCCGCGGAGCCAAATCTTAACTCTAATTTTGATTACACTCGCAATCATACTCAAAAATCAAACTCGAAAGGCACAAAAAAAGCCCTTCCGATAGGGAAGAGCTTGTAAAGAGGGTGGATGAAAAAAATGTGGATGGCTATATGGTCAGGTACTTGCCATGGGAGAAGTCCTGATGTTCGTTAGAGAAAACATAGCCCAACTGGTTGGACAAGCATTGGGTGTTGCCTATCCTGGCATCGATGTTGGTGTGCGAATGTCCGTATATCCAATAGTCTATGCCGCTATCGGTGATATAGTCCTCCAACTCTACGGTGAACGCCACGTTTGCCTTGCTGCCTTGAAACTTTGGGTGGAGCATACGGAACGATGGTACATGATGGGTGACAACAATCTTATGGGCTGCTTGCGAATATGCCACTGCATCCTTGATAAAGGTGAGGCAACGTTCATGCTCAGCATTGAATTGGGCATGGGTCATCAGCTCACCTTTATATAATATACGGCGGAAGTCGCTTATCACTTGCTCGGTGAAGTAAGCGTCCTCCAAAGGAATCCTCGACCAAAGGGTGGAGAGGATGATGTCGGTGTCGCCAATCCTCGCAATACCGTTGTAGTGGCTGAATACATTGGGACGTACCTCCAAGAGATAGCCGTCGGGCAGTGTCGCCACATCATAATATTTGTAGAACTCATGGTTGCCCATGCAGCAATGCACCTCCTTGTAGTTCTCCGATGCCCAGTCCCAAAAGGGATGCTTGGAGTAGTTGTCATCGCCGAGATAGCCGATGTCGCCGGCAAGCAGCAGTATGTCGCCCGTCACCTCCAAGGGGTGGGCTTTCAGATACCGCCAATTGTCGGCAAACTCCAGATGCAGGTCGGATGCGTATTGTATCTTCATATTGGTCATGCTTCTATAAACAATTCATCCAGTTGATCTAACAGTCCGGTCACAAATGCCTCGTCTTGACCGAGTGACTTTGACAATGGTTCTGCGAGAGTTGACCAGTCGGCTCTGATGGAGGCGACAAACTCCCTTATACATGCCACTATTGAAGCAGGAGCCTCAATGTTGTCCTCAGTCATTATGACCACATTTTTCAGGATGTCCGAACGGTGCTTCTTGATGTCTTTGGTGTTCACATGCTTGCCGTCCCGCTTGTCTGCCATGAGATTTAGGTAGGCTCTTGCCTTCAGTGCTATCAAGGCAGCGGAATTGGCATGGCGTATGCCATCAGTCAGTTGGCTGTGTGCGATAGTAAAGTGATAGTAATCATCGTCCATGATGATGGCACTAAGACTCGACACATCTTCATCGGTCGGGATAGGTTCTATGACAAATCCCTTTGGCTCTCCAAGCACGTCGGGGTGGCGTGACAGCAGTTCTATCATCTCGGGATAGCCGTCTTTACCATCAAGGAAACGATACATTTCATACCTTGGTGGCTCACCAGCCTCCTGTTTCCTCTTTTCAGGTCGATAGCCAGCCTCCCGCACAAACTGCCAGAAGCGATTGGCGAAAGCCTCGGTCATGTTCTCTACGATACTATCATGTCGATGTCGTGTGTGGCGCGTGGACGCACCACGGTATTGGTCATGGTGATGTCACAGGCTGCTCCGCCTATCACCACATAGTTTTCTGAGTATTCCGCAAATGCTTCACGGAACTTGACTAATCCTTCCATTTCTGTTCACTGATTATTCGTTCTACTTCTTTTTCTACTCTCGGATCATCATCATCTCTCAACGAAAGGACAAGGGAAAGGCGATCAACCCACTGGCTTTTGTCGCCCATTTTGCTGACAACAGGGTATTTCCATACCTCTATGATATAGTTGCCGTCATAGATGTTGGGATTCTCCATGACATCAGCCGACTTGACGGCACGATATTCCTTGCTTGTCATCATTATCATCTCTTCCCGGTCACGATTAAGCATGGAATAATGTGCCAGGGCATTGATGCCGCATACGGGGTATTCCGCATCCAAGCGTATGTCATCGCAAAAGATGCGGTTCTCCACAGGTGACAGCAAGACGTTCTGAGCCTTGTCCCACAGTTCCTTGCCCTTCAACTCGAAGTGTACCACCTTGCTGCGCTGTCCGTTCTGAATCTTTTGACACAGTCCTACATCTTCAAGACAGGTGACACCCAACGTGACGCTTTCGTAAGAATATGGAAGCAACGGTGCAATATCCCTTGGCGACATTCCTTCAATACTGCCCACCTGTAGGTGATAGAGTAGTATGTATTGCGCCACAGGGGTCAATACTTCGGCAATCTTCCTGTTGCTTGTCTTCTCCAATGCTATGATGCCTGGCAGATGGGCATATTCCTCGGACATGACAAAGAAGACTCCTTTGTCTGCCAGTCTGTGTCGCTCGTAGGTGGGTCCGGGCGCAAGGATAAACACCGCAGGCAGTCCCAGGGCTTCGGTCAACCGCTTGCCCGTGATGGCGCAAGTCCGTGGAGAGGGATTGCCCTTCTTGGGCTCAACGAACAGCAGGGGCGTGCCTTGGTATGTGCCATCATAGAAACGGTATGAGAGTTTCTCGCCAACCGTGATGCCTTTCAGGCTTTCCTTGGCACGAGGTTCCACCTCAAAGCGTCTGCCCAATATCCTTATTTCTTTTTTTAATTCCATTCTGCTACATTTTAATAATGTATTAAAACGATGCAAAAATAAGGATAATAATTGAGAATCAAGCATGTTTGGGCGAAAAAGTGCAGATTTGATATGTAATTTCAATGCATTTGAGCCATTTTTGCATCAAATGATGGTGTTTTCGTCTTTATAATGTCATTCAGATGCCGTTCGTTTCTTCCTCATCAGATAGTCGTTGACATCCTTGTAGTCGGCATATCTGAAGGACTCGTCCGTCACCCTGTACTCGAATACATTGCTGATGCTCTCAACCGTCTTGCGTCCTGCCTGGTCGTTGTCGAGGAAGCAATGGATGTGGGTGTAACGGTCAAGGTAATGCAATGCCTGTTTGAGGTTGGCGACTGAGTTCAGTATCATATAGTCGCAAGGGCTTTCAACGACAAACCATCGGTCTTGCTGTTTAACGAGGGTCATATAAGCAAGGAAGTCCATGAAGCCCTCAAAGACCAGACAACCGTTTTGCCACTCGTTGAACGTATGGGCAAGCAGGGTGATGTCCTTATGCCCGATGCAGCCCTTGAAATAGGGATTGCGCACCTCATGTCCTTCACTCAGATTGCCAAAGGCAATGCCATAGTAATGTTTTTGCTCAACCTTGTAGTGTATCTCCCTGCAATACATCCTGCCAATGGTGATGTCTATCCGTCGGCTACTGAAATAGGACAGCAGAGAATGGTTGCTCAGTGGGAGCAGCTTCACATCGTTCATCTTGGTTGTCGTGTATTCCTTGGCTGCGATAGCGGTCTCGATTGCCTTATCCACAGTGGCAATACTCTTGGACGCAAGGTAGGCAAGGGCATCGGAAACGGATTGTTTGTTATACATACGCTTTACCAGCTCCACAAGGTCACCGCCCTCCTTAATGGCGTAGTCGTACCACAGGTTCTCCTTCTTGCTGACCTTGAACGATGCGGTCTTCTCGTCCCTGAAGGGTGACAGATACCAGTAGGCATTGCCCTTCTTCTTTTTCAGCGTTACATTCTCCTTGTCTAAGAAGTCTATAATGCTCAGTTTCTTCGATTGTTCAATATTCATTGTACTTTCATTTGTTCGGTTTTACTTTGTCCATGGAAACAGTTTACTTTACCCTTTCTCCTATATAGGCACACCCGTAAACTAAACCATTTGCTAAACTACTTTTCCGCTTCCCAATTCAGCCTCCGATTTCGGTTTACTTTGGCCTTATTTCTTATATATAGGTACGGACGTAAACTAAACTGGTTTCTGAACTGTTTTTATTCCTCTTCATGGAACAGGTCAATCTCGGCAGGTGTATATCCGAAATAGTAATGATTATCCCGCTTCACTATGAGCTTTTGCTCGTTAATCAGGTATTTCAGCATTTTGATGATGACGCTTCTGCCACGCTTAAAGCCAATGTCTGCATAGGCTTGCGTTAATTCCTCCACCATGCGATCGAATCCTTTGATAGGTTTCTCCTTGAATGCAGCCGTCAGCGCCTCGTTATGCTGTTCGGATGTCAAGTCTTGGTAAGTAAACCTTGACGGTTGCTTGTCACCTTCTTCCTTCTCCGGCGTGTGCTCGACAATCTCTGGCAACCCTTCCTCATTGACTGTAAAGGCAAACGGCTTGAACTCCTTCTCACGGATGTGCATCGCCTTCACCTCGCTGATGTCGGGATTGGTGGTGCTCTTGGTGATGACAAGCACCGTCTCTGCCTTGTTGTTCATCTCCGTACCGATATGCCCGCGCACGTTATTGTCGCCCTTGTTCTGATGCAATACGCAATGGATGTGCAGGTCATACTTTGATGACCATTCCATCATCTTGTTGATGACCTCGACCGATTCTCCCGCATTGTTGATGTCGAGAAGCAGGTCTCTGATTCCGTCGATGATGACCAGTCCATAGCTTTGGTCTTGGGCAAGCGCATAGTCTATGACCTCTATCCTGACGGAGGGCGTGTACTCTCTCAGACAGATAAAGTCAAGGTTCTCGTTGTCGATGCTTGTAGGTAGACCAGCGAGCTTCAGGATGCGCTCCAGCACATTATGGCAGTGATAGCGGCTCTGCTCCGTATCTACATACAGTATCTTGCGTTTCCCCTCTGGCAGACTGGCGCGATAGTTCAGTACCTTGCCGTTGGCGAGGGAAGCGGCTACCAAGGCAGACACGTTGAAGGTCTTTTTCGCCTTTGCCTTACCAGTAGAAGCACTGAAGTTGCCCAATGTGGCTATGCTGGAATTATCAACCCATATAATCTGAGGAGGTGTTTTATAAGTATCTGTTGCCTTTATCAACGATTCGCTCAATATGCGATTGAGACGCTGTACTCCTTCCTCTTTTGAGTTAGGCTGTACATGTTTGTTATTTTCTTCCATTTTCATTCTTTCGGATTATCAATTTCTATTTTCGTTACCATTCCAATGACCTCTTGTTTGTTTTGGAGCAGCCACTTGTCGATTTCTTCTCTATTAAAATACAGCATTTTTCCCCTTGGCTTATAGTGTGGAACTTCTTTTGCGGCTGTAAGTTTGTATAGCAGGCTTTCAGAAACACCAATATACTTACATGCTTCGTCAAACCCCAAGACGGTTTTGGTCTGCTTGACCATCTTCTCCAATTCCTCGATTCGCTCTATTAGTTTGTCAATAGGTCCCAAAGCCTCCAAACTGTCTTCTATTGCGACAATTCGCTCATAGAGTCTAAAATGTCTTTCATTCATGTGTCACGTACCTTAATTAAATTGTTTACAGACAGTAGCACGGTTATATTAGCCGTCTATTCTTTCTTTGTGTAGATAGTACATATTCCTCTGCTTCTCTTTGAATCTCGTTCTTCGATTTGCCCTTGGTTCCTTGAAGCCATTCATCTATCTCAGATTTGAGGAACATGATGCGTTTGCCTCTCTTGTGAAACGGTATTTCCCGATTGCTTGTCCAGCAATATATGGTATGCTCTACCGGATGTGTTGGGAGATAAGCACATAATTCAGCAACCGTAAACCATGTTTCTTCTTTTTCTGATTGAACAAGTTCATATATACCATCAATCTTGTCTTCTAATGATGACAGCTTTTTCAGTACCCCCGTTATAGCGTTGGGAATATCTTCAAATCTTATACTATTTTCTTCCATGCTAATTATTTTTTATGATTTTTGATGCAAAGTTATGGGGAGACTGTCACTAAATAGAAAAAGTAACGTGATAGTAAGGCAGTATCAACCAAACTATCACGTTTTTACTTTCATTTAGCAGAATTATTGTGATTTATTCCTCTCTTAATATCTGTTCGATGGATTTGCAGATGGCATATTGACTTGCTGTCATGGAAACGTTTCTTCTTATCCTTGAAAGAGAAGAGGAAAGACAACTTGAAGTTATGAATTTCTCTGTTCCATCCTTTTTGATACTGGTTAAGAAGCGACCTTCTCCCATGACATATTGCCAATTATTGTTTATCAAATGGTATTGAGCCATAGCGTCAAACAGTACGGCTACATTACGTACATTCTTTACACGGATAGATGCGTCCAAGTCGCACTTGAATAGGCGACACAACTCGCTACGCACATCACTGTTGTCGGCAAAATCAAATATGTCGTGACTTTGGACAAGTTCTACCAACAAATCCATTCTGTCCTGTCTGACAATTGGCATCCCAAGTGAGGAGGACGATTTCTTTCGGGTAAGGATTGGCAGACCAGTACCCACATGTTGAAGAAACAACTCAATAAGTTCCTGCTTGGAATAATCTTCTTTTTTCTTGATTATTGACACACACTTAGAGTCTCTAAACAAAGTACCAATAATGCCAATTGCCATCTGTCGCGAGTTCTTACAACGTGCACAATCACAGTCAATATATTGGTGACTGCGCTCAAATAGTTCTATGAAGTACTCTGTCTTCATATGATTCTTTTCAGCTTGAAGATACCAACTTCTTGCGATCTCAAACAACTCATACAGTTCTCTGTAGAAGTCTTCTGTACACTCCACATGTTTGTGGACACGCTTGCTCTCTTCAAAAAGAGAGAAGCCAAAAAAGGCTGTCTTTTTTCATTTTTATCTGTTTATTGTTATAAATGTTTGGTTTCCACGAAAGGTTAAAGTGCCAAAACAATAGCATCATTACATAGAATGTTGAAAATGAAAGGCACTAAAAACCACCTGTACAATAAAGGACTTATTGATACAAGTGGTCTTCTATACTAAGTGCTTACAAATGATAATCACTATTCATCTATGTCCAACTTAAAAGCTTCTGTAGCTTCATCTTTCTTCTTGTCAATTACTTTTGCGTAGATTTGCGTGGTTTTTACATTGGTATGCCCTAACATTTTGCTTACGGTATATATGTCTGTACCGTTAGCCAATTGTAACGTTGCATAGGTGTGGCGGAAGCAATGAAAGGTGATGTGCTTGGTAATCCCTGATGCTTTTACCCACCGTTCCAAAGGCCTAGATATCCATGAAGGGTCAGGCAGTCCGGCAAACACCAACAGTTCTCCGTCTTTCTTGCGCTCACCGCAAAGCTTGTATGCCTGTGGCGATATAGGCATGTATTCAACGCCCTTAGTCTTCTGCTGAGTGAAATTGAGACGGTACCCACCATTGTATTCTTCAACCTCTGACCATTTAGCTTTTGAATATCGCTATGTCGCATTCCTGTCAGTGCAGAGAACAAGGCTGCCCGTTTTAGTATATCATCACACGGAGTCTTTGCCAATATATTAAGTTCTTCCAGTGACAGATACTCTCTTCGAGCACTCTGAAACATGATATTTTTAGCCTTGGCAGCAATATCACAATTCAGATAGCCATCCACGAAAGCTTGTTTGAGTGCCGCCTTGAAGATAGAGAAGTACGTCGATGCCGTATTCCTTGAAATAGTTCCTTTCTTAGAACCACCCTGCGGTGCCTTTATCAAGAAGGAACGGAATGCCTCAATATACTTCATGTCAATCTGCGAGAACTGTATGTAGTCACACTTGGCAAACATTGACAACAGTGTGTGCAATCTGCGCCAGTTGACAACTATCGATTCTGACGCAGTTCCTCTCTTTCTTTGATTAACTTCTCAATATACTCCAGAACATTGCATTTTGAGCGTTCGCTTTGTTCTGCCATTTCCATTTGCTGGTCAGTAAAGAGAGCCATGTTGTCGTACTCTTTTTGACGCAGGACTCGAACGCCATCCGCATAAAGGCAAGTTTCCATATCTTGCTTGGATTTACACTGAATAACGCCATTGTCATCTCGCTTGGGCTTGTACTTTATTCTACCAGCAACGGCTCGCTCGCTTCGTCGTTTATCCCATATAGGGTAGTAATAGACTCCTGAGATATTCACGCACTCGTTTGGGTTTGTCATTTCCCGTCTCATAAACAGGATAAGCTTCAAGATAGATGAACCACTCATCTCTCCACTCACTTTTCTTTAATTTGACGGAGACTTTAGTATAATCTAATCTTTTCATAATGGTTTTATATCTTTATAAAGTTTGTCTATTGATTCCTTGTGAGCATACACATAATTACCGATTTGCCGGGTCGGTATTGAGTATTTTCGTATATGAGCATACACGGTGCTGTCATCCAGATGAAATTTCTTGGAAATCTCACCTATTGTATAGCAATCCTCTGGTTCCATGCGGTACATGGTAACTGGTTTCCTTGGCTTGGTGTCAAGCGGAGACTGTCTTAACGGAAACAGATTCATTAGTTCTCCTTTGCATACAAGTCGTATTCCTTTCTCTGGCTCAATGAAGGAAATCTTTTTCATGTAGATGAGCCTATAAATGGTTGAGCGGCTTGCACCAAACATAGCATACGCTTCCGTTATGCTGATATACTCTTTAGACTTGGGCATATTGCTTACAATCTTGTCCAGTTCAAGTTGGCGTTTTTCTTCATCATGCTTACGCTTCCACGCCACCTTGGAGCATTTGGGTGAACAATACCAGGACTCCAAAGTCCTTGCGAAGAACTCTTCTCCGCACACAGGACATTTCCGTACTATCTTATACTTTGCTACTGCCATAATTCATTCATTTTGTAGTTCTTAATATCTATTCTTCTCATCATATCTACTTTTTCTTACAGGTACAAATAAGGTACAGATGTTTATAATAATAACGCAAAGATAGCAATATTATTGTGTACGGCCAAAAACAAGAAAAGCGTGTAACTCATTGAGCTACACGCTTTCCATTTGATATTGTATTCTTATTTCTCTATGTGCTTATTTCACTTCCTCGAAGTCAACATCCGTTACACCGCCATCCTGCTTGTTGTTTCCGGCGTTGCCACCAGCTTGTTGACCGAAGTCAGGACCCGGTTGTGCGCCACCCTGTGCATTCTGGGCATTGTACATTTCCTGGCTTGCAGCTGGAATACGCTGTTCAGTTCCGCCATAGCGGCATCGATACCGGCGATATCCTGAGCTTGTGAGCTTCTTTTAGCTTGTTCAAAGCTGTTTCGATAGGAGCCTTCTTGTCTGCCGGAAGTTTGTCACCCAGATCCTTCAACTGTTTTTCAGTCTGGAAGATCATGCTGTCGGCTTGGTTCAGTTTGTCGATACGTTCTTTTTCTTTCTTATCGGCTTCGGCGTTAGCTTGAGCTTCTTCTTTCATACGTTTTACTTCGTCGTCGCTCAAACCGCTGGAAGCCTCGATACGGATGCTCTGTACTTTTCCGGTGCCTTTGTCCTTAGCCGATACATTCAAGATACCGTTTGCGTCGATATCGAAGGTAACTTCGATCTGAGGAACACCACGCTGTGCGGCTGGAATTCCGTCGAGATGGAAACGACCGATCGATTTATTGTCTTTAGCCAGTGAACGTTCACCCTGCAATACGTGGATCTCTACAGAAGGCTGGTTGTCAACGGCAGTTGTAAATGTCTCAGACTTCTTGGTAGGAATAGTCGTATTGGCTTCGATCAACTTGGTCATTACGCCACCCATTGTTTCGATACCCAATGACAACGGAGTAACATCGAGCAGCAGAACGTCTTTTACTTCACCTGTCAATACACCACCCTGGATGGCAGCACCTACAGCCACTACTTCGTCCGGATTGACACCTTTTGACGGAGCCTTGCCGAAGAATTTTTCAACGATGGCCTGTACAGCCGGAATACGTGTCGAACCACCTACCAGGATTACTTCGTCGATGTCGGAAGTGCTCAAACCTGCATCTTTCAAAGACTGGCGGCAAGGTTCGATACAAGCCTGGATCAGACTGTCTGCCAACTGTTCGAATTTAGCACGTGTCAGTGTCTTGACCAAGTGTTTTGGAACACCGTTTACCGGCATGATATACGGCAGGTTGATTTCCGTGCTTGTCGTACTTGACAATTCGATCTTTGCTTTTTCAGCCGCTTCTTTCAAACGTTGCAAAGCCATCGGGTCCTTACGCAGGTCGACGCCTTCTTCGCGCAGGAATTCTTCTGCCAGCCAGTCGATGATCACATGGTCGAAGTCGTCACCTCCCAGGTGAGTATCACCGTTTGTGGATTTTACTTCAAACACACCGTCTCCTAATTCCAGGATAGAGATATCGAATGTACCGCCACCCAAGTCGAATACGGCGATCTTCATGTCTTTGTTCGTTTTGTCCAAACCGTAAGCCAAAGATGCGGCAGTCGGTTCGTTTACGATACGGCGAACGTTCAAACCTGCAATTTCACCGGCTTCCTTAGTAGCCTGGCGCTGTGCGTCGCTAAAGTAGGCCGGAACGGTGATAACGGCTTCCGTTACTTCCTGTCCTAAATAATCTTCAGCAGTTTTCTTCATTTTCTGAAGTACCATTGCGGAAATTTCCTGCGGAGTATAGAGACGTCCTTCGATATCGACACGCGGTGTATTGTTGTCACCACGAACTACCTTATAAGGTACGCGGTTGATTTCTTTCTGAACCTGATCATAGGTTTCACCCATGAAACGTTTGATAGAGAATATTGTTTTTTCCGGGTTTGTGATAGCCTGACGTTTTGCAGGATCACCTACCTTACGTTCACCTCCTTCAACAAATGCAACGATTGAAGGCGTCGTTCTTTTTCCTTCGCTGTTTGCAATTACAACCGGTTCGTTACCTTCCAATACGGCAACACAAGAATTGGTTGTTCCTAAGTCGATTCCGATAATTTTTCCCATAATTTTCTACTATTTTATATTGTTATTATTTTCCTGTATTTGCTTTTCTCTTTCGAGTTGCATTAACTATTCTACAAATCGTATGCCAAAGTAACAAGGATAGGTTTAGAAAAGTTCAGGTGGCAGGAAGTGTGACAATACGTCAGTTTCTCTTGCTGCCCCTAACGAAAATATGGATTATATTATAATATGTCTGTTAGTAGATTTTTTTGTGGATATGGCAGAATATGAAGTTGAGCCTGTGCTTTGATAAAATGGCTAACCGTATGAGTAGGGGGTTACCTGTTGGACGACCGAGAAGAGGTTGTCGCGAAGAATGTTTTTTCTGATGAAGATTTTTTTTGTAATGTATTGAATCGTAGAAGCTTGTTACTTTTTTGTAAAAAAAAGAATATATATTTATGAATATTCAATTTTAGTCAATAACTTTGGCGCCCAAAATGAATATTCTTTTGATCAATTTAATTTAGACAGTGTAATTTGCTATTAACTTAGGACAATGATGTTATGAACATGTGCTGAATGTTGAGATATGTGTTTTTAAATTCTTGGTTTACAAAAAGTTGTTTACTTGTCTGGAATATAAAACTACATAGAAAGTATTGAATAGTTTCCTCTTTAGGTCATTATTCGAATGGGATAACATGGTTTTAAGTAAATGTGTTAACGCGCACATTTGCAGTGAATAAGCTTGTCGTATTGATTGTTATGCGAATCTATAAATTCTAATATAAACTATCAAACTTAATACTAAACTGAAAAATTGTATGAAGAATCGTGTTTTTAGTTTCTTACCCCGATTTAGTATCTTGTTGCTATTTTTGGGGATGGTTATTGGCGAAGCTATGCGCAATCGCAGACGATAACCGGTGTTGTTAAGGATCAGACGGGTGAACCGTTGATCGGTGTGAACGTAATGGAAAAGGGCACTACGAATGGCTCTATTACGGATGTGGATGGAAAATATAGCCTGACTGTCAATGGCAGCAAGGCTATTGTTACATTTTCTTATATCGGATATTTGTCACAGGACATTACGGTTGGAAACCAGAAAATGATTGATGTGACGATGAAAGAAGATACGGAAGAACTGGAGGAAGTTGTTGTGATCGGTTACGGTACGGCAAAGAAAAAAGACTTGACCGGTGCTATTTCGACTGTGAAAGCGGAAAACATGGAAAAGGAGACTCCCCGTTCTGTACAGGACCTTTTGCGTGCAAGTGCTTCCGGTCTTTCTATCGGTATTTCGACAGATGCTGCCGGTACGGCTAATCTGCAGGTGCGTGGTAAAAATACGCTGACTGCCGGATCTTCTCCTTTGTTGGTTTTGGACGGTGTTATTTATGACGGCGATTTGTCTGATATCAATCCGATGGATATTCAGTCAGTAGACGTATTGAAGGACGCCAGCTCCGTAGCCGTTTATGGTGCAAAAGCTGCGAATGGCGTAGTTGCCATTACAACTAAGAAAGGTAAAACAGGCAAACCGGTTGTATCTTTCAATGCAAATGTCGGTTTTGCACAGCCTTCACGTATTCCGGCAGCCTTGGATGGTCCCGGATTTATCCAGTTCCGTAAAGACTATCAGGAAGGCAAACTGACTCCGGAAGAAATGGCAAAAGTACCGGGTAAATTTACAGACCCGCGTCAATTAAGCGGCCTTGGAGTCGATCCGTTGACTTGGTATAACTATGACCAGTCAACTCCTGTAACGACTTTGCCTTCCGAACAGGAAATGCTGACAACCTGGTTAGGCCGTCTGGATTTCAAGACTGTTGAAATTGAAAACTATCTGAACGGTGTTGAAACAAATTGGGATGATATTGTCTTCCAAACTGCTTTACAGCAGGATTATACTGCCAGTATAAGCAATAAGAAAGAGGATCTTTCTTATTATTGGTCTTTAGGATATGCTGACCGCGAAGGCATTCGCGTTGGCGATCGTTTCAAGAACTTCCGTACCCGTTTGAACTTGGAATCGAAAGTAACCAACTTCCTGACTATCGGTTTGACTTCCCAGTTCGCAACTAAAGACAAGGGTGCACAGGCTGCCGATGTTACTCAGCGTACAAATAACTCACCTTATACCCCCAATGATATCGATGATCCGGACAGCCCGTATCGTATGTATCCTTCCGGTGACAACAATGGTAAGAATCCGTTTTTCGATAACATGTATCGTGACAAACGCGAAATTGAACATACGCTGAATGCAAATATTTATGCGATTGTAAAACTTCCGTTTGGAATTGAGTATCAGATGAACTATACCCCAAAATATAAATGGTATGAGTTTATGAAACATGAATCAGCCGAACATCCTGAATGGGCAGGAAAAGGCGGATATGCAGAGCGTAGAAATTCAAAAAGCTTTAACTGGTTATTAGATAATATCATCCGCTGGAAACATCAATTTAACGGAGGACATAATTTTGAAGTGACCTTATTGGCAAATGCTGAAAAAGGACAATATTGGGATACATATGTAGGTGCTCAGAATTTCTCACCGAGCGATTTGCTGGGTTATCATAATATGGGAGCCGGGACTGTTCTGTCTTTTTTGAAAGATGAAGGTAGAAACCAGGATACATACAGGACTGGCGATGCTTTGATGGGACGTCTGTATTATTCTTATAAGGATAAATATATGGTGACGGCCTCTGTTCGTCGTGACGGTTATTCTGCTTTTGGTATGATGAACCCGCGTGCGACTTTCCCTGCTGTCGCTTTAGGATGGGTTTTCACTTCCGAGAAATTTATGGAACCGGCAAGCGATTGGTTGAATTACGGTAAGTTGCGTTTCTCATGGGGACAGAACGGTAACCGTGATATCGGTCAGTATGAAGCATTGGCATGGCTGAAATCATCTTTGAGTCCGTTTATCGATCAGAATGGTAATATCTATGTGACATCACAGGTCTATGTAGACCACATGGGTAACACGGCTTTGAAATGGGAGCGTACCGGTTCTTATAATATCGGTTTGGACTTTTCTTTGTTCAACGACAGATTGAGAGGTTCTATGGAAACCTATATGTCTGAAACGAACGACTTGTTGGTTAAACGTTCTTTGCCGAATATCACCGGGTTCTCTGATGTAAAGGCAAACTTGGGTGCTTTGACAAACCGTGGTTTCGAATTGTCTCTGAATGGTGATGTGATGAGCAGAAAGGACTTTAACTGGAATTCGAGCGTTACTTTCTCTTTCAACCGTCGTAAGATCAAACATCTTTACGGAGATATGGAAGACATCAAGGATGAAAACGGTAATGTGATTGGTCAGAAGGAAGCTGACGACTACAAAAACAAGTGGTTTATCGGTCATGACCCCGACCAGATCTGGGATTACGAAGGTGATGGCGTATGGCAGCTTGGAGAAGAGGAAGAAGCGGCCAAATATGGAAATAAGCCGGGTGACTTCAAATATGTAGACCAGAATGGCGATGGAGTATTGAATGACCAGGATAAAGTGTTCCAGAAGTACAAAACTCCCCGTTTCTACCTGTCTTGGAGAAATGAGTTCACTTATAAAGACTTCTCTTTGTCTTTCATGATGTATTCTCATATCGGAACATACGGTACATTCAATCCGGCTGCAAACGCCATTGAATTGGCAGACCGTCGCAGTGCTTTGGATATCGAACGCTGGACAGTCAATAACCCGACAAATGAATATGGACGTCTGGGATCGAAAAACTTGGGTAACCATTACGTGAACAAGTCTTTTGTGCGTATGGAAAATATCTCTCTTTCTTACAATGTTCCGAAGAACTTTTTGAAGAAGGTTTCCGTACAGAACATGCGTTTGTCTTTAAGCGTGCGTAATCCGTTCGTATTGTCTGGATATACATTCAGAGATCCTGAAGAAGATCCGGATAAAAACGACTTGTGGGTTCCGAGAACATTCAATATTGGTGTAAACTTTACTTTATAAAAGAGGAGATTGAATAATGAAACATATAAAGAAATGTCTTATTTTGGCAGTAGCCGGATTGCCTTTGTTAAATTCTTGTAGCGACAGTTGGTTGGAACCAAAGCCTCTGTCTATCTATACTCCGGAAAATACATATGTGGATGCAGATGGTTTGTATGCTGCATTGGTTGCTTGTGAACGTAATATGCGTCATGAGTTTTTCGGAGACGGCGCTCCGATCACAACCGACATGTATACGACAGACTTGGCTGTCACTGGTACGACCGATAAATCAGGGCCTTTGATAGATATGGATGCGGATCTGTTGCCGAGCCGTACAGCAAACGATGTGAATAAAAACAAGATCGGATGGTACTGGGATGAAGGATTCAAAGGAATCAAATATGCCAATATCGTTCTGAACCGTATGAAGAATGCGACGTTCAAAGATGAAGCTGAAGAAAACGCAGTACGGGGTGCCGCCTATTTCCAGCGTGCATATCGTTATTACAAGCTGACACATCTGTTTGGAGATGTTCCTTATCTGAGCCAGGAGATTGAAACACCGAAAGTGGATTTCTACACGTATGACCGTTGGAGCATTCTGGAACAGATAGAAAAAGATATGGAGTTCGCTTATCAGTGGGTACCGGAGAAGGTCGATAGAGGAAAACCTTCCAAATGGCTTGCGGTGTATTGCTGATGAAAGTTTGTATGTCGTTGGGTCATTTTGACAGAGCGATCGAAATCGGAAAAGAAGTTATCGCTGCCAACCCGTTGATGACCGAACGTTTTACGACAAACAAAACAAAGCCGAATACGAACTTGATGCATGACCTGCATAGTGTGGAAGCTAAAATGGATATGTCAAATACGGAAGGTATCCTGTATGTCGTGTCTTATCCGGAAGTAGAAGGTCGTGACAGAATCAATACGATGCGTAATGCCACTCCTTATTGGGCGAATGGATCAATTAAGACTCCTGACGGTAAGACGGGTATGTCTATTGTTCCGGCAAATGAAGCCAAAGGTACCGAGTTGGATAATGATGCCAATGTAGGTCGTGGTATCGGAACTTGCCGTCCGACCAATTATTATCAGTATGACATCTGGACGGAAAAGGAGAAAAACGACTTGCGTGGTGTATATAACCGCGATAGCTGGAAAGGTGTATTCGACCTATACTATAATGCTCCGGCTCTTAAAGGAACAGAATGGTATGGTAAACATCCGGTAAAACCTGTCGGTATGTCTGTTTCGGATTCTATCCGTTGCTGGTTCCAGTGGCCTCATTATAAAACGTTTGTTCCGGACCCTTCCGTGACAACAGACCGTAGAGGCGGTGAAACTCCTTGGTATATTTATCGTTCGGCAGAAGTATATCTGATGTTGGCTGAATGTTATTATTGGAAAGATATGAAACAGGAGGCTGCCAATATGATGAACGTGGTGCGTCAGCGTGCCGGTGCAGAATCTCTGGCTGCTTCGGATATCAATATCGGTACGGTTCTGGACGAACGTGCACGTGAATTGTATTACGAAGAAAACCGCCATGTGGAACTTTCCCGTATTTCATATGTGTATGCTTTGACGGGTAAAGCATGTGAAGTATTTGGCGGTCATGTCTACAAATTGGATAATTTCTCTGGTCCGAAAGGTACGAGTGTAAATTGTAAGGATGCTGGCGTGAACTTCTATTTCGATTGGGTTTCTGCCAAGAACAATTTCTATAACAAAGGAATAAAGACAAACTATGCTGAATATCGTTTCAGTACGCATCATGTTCTTTGGCCGATCCCGGAAGGTTCTATCACATCCAACACCGGTGGCGTTATCAACCAGAATGTGGGCTATCCGGGTACTGAGAACAATATCACTCCGTTGAAGGTTGGTCAGGACGTTCCTTCTGAATCAGCCCAGTAAACAAGGAAAACGCGCACAACAACACCGCGTAAACGAGAAGCGTACGGTCGCAGGATGTCCTGCGGCGCGTACGCTTTTTTCGTTTAAAGAAAAAGTCCAACTCCGGATCTTAGGGTAACTGCGCTCAAATGGCCCTTATATTCCTTCACCGCGTCGAACGAAGGGCAGGCCTTTTGGGGGTTCAAGTCGCAGTGTCCTACGGTGAGGGCTGCCGGGAATTGGCGGCCTAACTCTTGCAACAACTGCGTGAGGGCTGCCTTCTGGGCAGGCGTGCGGGTGTCTTGCGGGAGCCTTCACCGTCCAATCCCCCTTCGTAGCAGATGCCGATGCTGTGACGGTTGTGGCCGAAGCAATGCGCCCCCTCCAGGGAGAGTGGCCGGCCGGGGTGGGGAAGAGGGCGAAGTCTGTGATGAATTGGTTCTCGGAGGATATCTGCAAGTTGTAGCCGGGCATGATTAGATATAGGGCAAACATTCGGGCAGCCAGGAGAAATTTCGGTGGAGGAGCTTGGCAGTCATATGGACGAAAGTAATCCGGTAGCTGTGATTGTCGAATAAAATCTTCTTGTTTTATAGCGAAGTCATAGAGATGATTTTGTTTTTATATTATCTTTGTGGCCGCAAACAGTCTAATGTAAAAGCTTATCAATAATTTAATTATAATAGTATGAAAAACTATCTTGTATTTTCTATGGCGGCTCTGTTGGTCGGAGCTTCTTGTAACACAAAGCAGGAGAAGGCGGCTGAAGGCTTTACCGGCGCACCGGGAGAAGTTAAGTTGATCACGCTCGATCCCGGACATTTCCATGCCGCATTAGTGCAGAAAGTGTCTTATCCGCAAGTTTCTAAAGATGTTTATGTGTACGCACCCACCGGTTTCGACGTGGATGAGCATTTGAAACGTATCCAGGGATTCAACACACGTGCGGAGAATCCGACAGCTTGGAATGAAATCGTTTATACGGGAGATGATTACCTGGAAAAAATGTTGGCCGAGAAGAAGGGAAACGTGATGATCCAGGCGGGAAACAACGGCAAGAAGACCGAATATATCAAGAAAACGCTTGAGGCCGGCATCAATGTGCTTTCCGACAAGCCGATGGCGATCAACAGCCAGAGCTTTAAATTGCTGGAAGAATGTTTTGCTATCGCTAAACAGAAAAACATCATGCTGTATGACATCATGACTGAACGGAATGAAATCACTACGATGTTGCAGCGTGAACTTTCCACTATCCCGGCTATTTATGGCGAGCAATTGAAAGGTTCTCCCGAAGAACCGGCTATCGTGAAGGAGAGTGTGCATCATCTGTTTAAGCTGGTCGACAATAAACCGCTGACTCGTCCGGTATGGTATCTTGATGTAACTCAACAGGGCGAAGGTATAGTCGATGTGACGACTCATCTGGTCGATCTTGTGCAGTGGGAGGCTTTTCCGGATCAGGTGATCGACTACAAGAAAGATATCGAACTGATAGATGCCAACCGTTGGACAACTTCTATCAGCCCTGAAGAATTCAAACAGGTGACGGGAACGGAAGCTTATCCTGATTTCTTGAAGAAAGATGTAGAAAACGATACATTGAAAGTATATTGCAACGGTGATATCGTTTATAAGATCAAAGGGGTAACAGCGAAGGTTTCGGTGATCTGGAATTATACCTTCCCCAAAGGTGGCGGTGATACCCATTTCTCCGTCATGAAAGGCAGCAAGGCCGACTTGGTCATCCGCCAGGGCAAGGAACAGAACTATCAGCCGGAACTGTTTGTCGAAGCAGTGAAAGGAGTGGATCTGGCCGCTTACGAAAAGGACCTTACCGCTTCTATGGAAAAAGTCTCAGCCGAATATCCTGGTGTGGCTTTGAATAAGGTGGGCGACGGCGTATGGCGAGTCGAAATCCCCGCAAAATACCGTGTAGGCCATGAAGCTCATTTCGGCCAAGTGACGGAACATTTCCTCGACTATCTGAAAGACGGCAAACTGCCGGATTGGGAAGTGCCTAATATGCTGGCTAAGTATTACACGACAACTTCGGCTTTGGATATGGCGAAAGCGAAGACAAAATAAATGTATTGAGATGAAATGGAAGAGAGAGTATGTGCCCAATTGTACTTCCGGCACATACTCTCTTTTGGTATTCTGCTAATAATCAAATCTGACACCCTTCTCCCAAAGAGGCAGTAACCTTTTTACAATGTGGGGGTTCTCTTGCGCTATATTTTTACGCTCGATGCGGTCCGGCCCGTATTGATAAAGTTCGGTGATCGTTTCTCCTTTTTTATTATAACGAGTAAGACGATATTCCGGAGTCCGGAGAGTTATACAATTCCGATAGTAGCTATAAGCGGCGTCTGTCCATTTGGGATTATCAGGATTGTTGAGCAAGGTTGCAAAACTATGCCCGTCCAGTCCTTTGGGCAAGGAGATTTTGCAAAGTTCCATAAGAGTCGGATAAATATCTATAGAACTGACAATCCTGTTATTTTTAATCCCTGGCTTACACTGGGGAGCTTTTATTACGAGTGCGCTGCTCAGAGAAGTTTCATGTAGTGTATGTTTCCCCCAAACACGCAGATCTCCTAAGTGCCATCCATGATCTCCCCATAGAATAATAATCGTATTATCCATTTTTCCGCTGGCTTCAAGGGCATCTAATACTTTTCCTACTTGAGCGTCCATATAACTTACGCAAGCAAAATAGGCGTGACGGAGTTTGCATGCATATTCGTCAGAAACTCTATTTTTTATGGAAGGCATTTCGTCTCCTGATTGATAGCTCTTGAACTCTGCGCTTTCATGTAGGCTGACCGGATCGCATCCTTCCGGAATGTCGGGCATAGGTGAAATGGGGATGGAGGCTTCATCATACATATCCCAATATTTTTTAGGGGATGTGAAAGGTAAATGAGGCTTGAAAAAACCGACAGCCAGGCAGAACGGTTCATTCTTAGCTGTTAGCTCGTTTAGCTTTTTGACTGCCAGATTTGCCGTTAGCCCGTCCGGATAGCCTTCATCGGCGACATCTGCACATTCGTATGGTTTCACTTGTTTTTTGCGACTTTGCCGGTTACTTCCATCTGCATATCCGAAAAAGGCATTCCAACCGTTTCCCCATTTTCCGGCATCGAAAAGCATTTCATCCCAACTATAAGGTAGTTCCGGTTTTTCGGTTTTCGGAGCTTCATAGCCATACAGGCAGCCGTCGACATAGTGGCTTATCTTTCCGATGCCGACAGTATAATAGCCATTTCTGCGTAAATGGTGGAACATAGTTTCCGGGATTTCTCCTTCCGGTTTATCTGACAGCCTTGTCCGGCATGCTTCGTTGGAGAGGTCCGATTTGTCTTTAGGAAAATGTCCAGTCAACATACTGGCTCGTGACGCTCCGCTTGTCGGGACTTGTACATAATGTTGGAAAAATAAACTGCCTTGTGATGCCAGCCGGTCGATGTTCGGGGTCTTTACAACAGAACCATAAGCACCTAATTCCCGGCGAAGGTCGTCTACGCATATAAAAAGTATATTAGGCTTCGCCTCGTTTGCCTTTTTTTGTGCATAGCCTTGAAAAGGCAATGCCAGCAAACAGACCGATAGCAAAGGATAATTCTTCTTCATGATATCTAAATTGAATGTGAATACAAAAGATTTACAAATATAGAGGGTGTGTCAAATTGATATTACCGGACGCAGATGGCGCAGAATACGCAGACGGACGCAGATTTATTTTGTTGATAATTTATATATCTGCGTTAATCTGCGCTCGTCTGCGTCATCCGCGTCCCATGAATACCGATATTTGACACACTCTCTTAGAAAATTATTGTTGATCGTCTATGGCTGTTAATGGAGGAATATTTTTTTCGTACCCGATATAGCCTTTATTCTGGTTAATGGTTCCTCCTTGGTTGCTATCGATGGCATTTGCCGGAATGGGCCAAAGGACATGGAATGGGCTTATTTTGAATACGTTTGTTCCCCATAAGATATCACCTGCCTTATAAAATTCATTTTTAGCAACAGTCCGGTCATACCAGAAATTTTTTTCGGAAAAATTTTCTAAGGAATAGCCGTTTAACCCTTTTTCTGCCATGATAAAGGCGATTCTGGTTAATTCCGTTTTTCTGAATTCTTCAGCGAAAAGTTCTCTGGCTCTTTCATCTAATATATACTCTATTGAAACTTGTGAAGCTACAATAGGATCGGCTTTTGCGCGTACTCTTACCGAGTTTATATCGGCAGCGGCTTTATCTGTTTGATTTAACCAATAGTAGGCTTCTGCTCTTAAAAGATAAGTCTCGGCCAACCTGAATAAATACCAGTCCGAATGTCCTCCATATGGCTGATCGGGTCTTTCTTCATCTTCGACATATACTTTGTAATAAGGGAAAGGATACCAGCAATGGATGGTGTCTTTGGGATTTGTGTATTGTATCTGTACGGGTTGTCCGAAATATTTGGAAGATGGATTGTTGTAAATGAATTTATCGACAGAGAACCAGTTTACTTGATTGTCATGCCTCAAGTCTTTATTACAGTTATTCCATATTTCATAATTGTAATAACTGCAAGGCCGGACATAACCGACTCCTCTTCCTATTTTTATGACAAATTCATTTCCTTGTGTGTCGATAGTTCCTCTTTTTCCGTCGGGATCTTTCATGTAGGACGAATTCCACCAAGAGGGAACATAGCGACGCATAGCCTGGGTGCCTCCACTTATTTCTGCTTCCGGAAATCCGTAACGTTCCTGTACGACAAGGATGCCTTCTTTATTTGAAGATGAGCTTTTATTGTCTTTTTGATGGAGATCCCAGATCGTATTAAACTGAGGATCGGAAGCATCTACCCCGAAGCGTCAGTCATTAAAAAGTGAATTCCGTCGTTAATGACCGCAGAAGAGGCGTCGACAGCTTCTGTGAATTTTCCATTTGACAGATATATTTTTGTAAGCAAATGGTTGCCGGCAGCTTTAGAGACTGCTCCGGGAGCAGCAGTTTTGGGTAGCCACTGGACAGCCCATGCTAAATCTTCTTCTATTTTTGCAAGTATCGTTTTTCGTGAGTGCGTATAGAAGTCGATTTTAGGAGCCGTATGTTCTATATTCAAAAAGGGGACATCTCCATATAAATGGACTAATCTATAATACCAATAGGCTCTGTGAAAATATGCTTCGGCAATAATTGCATTTTTGATTTCTTCTGTGTCGAATTTGCCATTGTCGATACGCGACAGAATAACATTCGCATTTCGTATCTGGTTATATCCTCTTGTCCAAATCTCATGGAAGTCATAGGTCGTACCGGTCCCTGTCGGTAATACTTGAGTATCAAAATTATGTATGGCATTAGCTGCTTTATTGGCACTGATTGCAATATCTGAGGCGATTAATTCAGAAGCCAGGCCCCCTCCTTCTCCGTAGAAATCGGGCGTAAGTTTTTACGGAGGTTAACCAGTATTCCGTCAAATCCGGCCTTATCCGTATAAATAGATTCCGGAGTGAAAATAGAAAGGGGCTTTATCTCCAAGAAATCGTCTCCGCATGAAACGGTTGTAAACAGAGACGCACAAATGATATATTTTATCCAGTTTTTCATAACTTGTTTATTTATAATGTGACATCAATTCCAAATGTAAAGATTCGAGGCATAGGAGTGTTTCCAGATTCAGGATCCCAACCAGACCATTTTGTGAAAGTTAGCAGGTTACGTCCACTCAAATATACTTTACAATGTCCTACTTTCAGATTTTTGAGAATATTTTCCGGGATATTGTATGCTATGGACAAGTCTTGCAAACGTACAAAACTGCTCCTTTCATAAATGTTATATCCAGGTGTGTTTACCGTATTTAACCGTGTATATTTGTTTGTCGGGGTTTCCGGAGTCCAGTAAGGTAATGCATAACTGTTGGCTCTATCCTCGACATTAGACGTGTTGCTCAATAGACTGTTTGCTCTCCAATGTCCTAAATCTGCACGGATGAAACAAGAAATCTGGAAGTTTTTGAAAAGAGTAAAGTCATTTCGAAGTCCTAAACGGAAGCGTGGCTTTGTATAACCTTGAAATACTTTATCTTCCTGAGTAGACACTCCGTCCCCATTAGGATCGTATAATTTGACATCGCCAGGAGCTTTCCCGAATGATTTAGCCAATTCTTCTTCTCCAAGCTGGTAAATACCAAGGAATTTGTAATCCCATATCCGATCTATTGATTGTCCGATAAACCATCCATTGTCGATATCATCACCTTCTCTTTGTCCGATAACATTGCCATTTTCGTCTAAAATGTTGATTGTTTCTCCATAGAGATGTTTGATCTTGTTTCTATTAAATGAGAACGTCAATGTCGAGTTCCAACTGAAATCCTTATTTTGGATATTATAGCTATTAAGAGTCATTTCAAACCCTTTGTTTTGCAATTCTCCCATATTAGACATTACATTGTCGTATCCAATAATTGTCGGTAGGCTGCGTTTTAACAACAAGTCATTTGTAATCATGCTATAATAATCGACCGAACCATTTAACCGGCTATCTAAAACGGAAAAGTCCAGACCTAAATTTAAAGCTTTAGTCTTTTCCCACTTTAGATATTGGTTCGCCAGTGAACTGCTGTATATACCTGAGATCAATGTGCTTCCAGTCAGGTATTTGTTTGTTTCAAGTTTTGCCAATGCATCATAAATCCCTATATCCCGGTTACCATTTATTCCATAAGAGGCTCTGACTTTGAGATTATTTATCCATTTGATATTGAAGAACGATTCGTCTGATAAATTCCAGGCTAAAGCTCCGGATGGAAAAGTAGCGTAAGGATTTTCCATACCAAAAGCCGAATATCCGTCTCTACGAATAGATAGAGTTAGGAAATAGCGATTCATGAGCGTGTAATTCAGACGGCCCATTATTGCGGTACCGGTCGAATAAGTATCTTCGTTTTTAATAGTTGGTGATCCTCCCGTCCCTAATTGATGGAAGCCCAATGCTTCACTGGGGGTAAAATTTACATTTTCGCCTGTATCTTTCCATGTTTGTTTCTTTTCTGCATTGTATAAGAATGTTGCATAAAAATCATGGACTCCAAAAGTTTTTTCCATGAAATGATGTTGTCTATTTGCCATTCGTAAAGCGAATAATTGATACGCCGCCCGAAGCCACCTGTCTTGTTGCCACTTGGGATACTTGACGGATCATAGTAATAGTTCTTTTGCCAATCATAGCGATTGATATAAGAAACTTTGTAACTAAAACCGAATGGCAGTTTCAGGTCGGCATACATGGTGGCAAACAGGTTTTGGGTGACATTGAATTTGTCCCGTTTTCTGTATAAAAGAAATGGGTTTTGTTCAATTCCTGAATCGTCATGAGGATACCATTTTAGTTCTCCGTTTTCATCATAAGGTTGTCCTAAAGGACTCTGGCGGCTTATATTCGATAATTTGATGGCTTCATTACTTTCATCTTTGTTGCTAAATTGAGCATTGATTCCCACAGTCAGAAATTCGGCAACTTTGGTATCTGCATTAATACGGGAACGGATTGTTTTATACTCATCTCCTTTTATATAACCTTGATTGTCTGTATAGCCTAATGACCAGTAATATTTAGTTTTGCCAATGCCTCCGGATATGTTGACATTGTAGTTTTGCCTTAATCCGGGACGTGTAGCTTCACCATACCAATCATAGGCATTCCCATTCAGATAGTTTTGTTGTTCGATATCACGCAAATTCAGACGTGTCATCCAAGTCTGAATTGGATCGGACTGGTATGAGGCATCGTAATTTTGCCAAGTATCTACGTCAATGCCTTCCGGTAACTGATTAGGATTGTTGTAATATCCTTCTGGCTTGTCTGGATTTATTCTGCGTTGGAAATCTTGTCTGCGTTGGATGAATCCAGATAAATCATTCGGTTTGATTTCGTTGGTAAAATCTGTTAAACCCAGTTGTGCGGAGAAATTTATACTCATTTTTTCCCCTTTGCCTTGTTTGGTATTGATGATTACAACACCGGCGGCAGACCTTGAACCGTATACAGCAGCAGAGCTGGCATCTTTCAATACGTCTATAGTTTCGATATCCGATGGATTGATGTCATTGATAGAACCATTGAAGATAACCCCGTCCAATACAATCAAGGGTGAATTGTTGGCTGAAAGTGAAGCGGGACCTCGTATTTCCATTTCACTAGCTCCGGAAGCAGAAGTCCCGATGTTAGAGTTAAAACCAGCAACAGTTCCATTCAACATATCCAATACGTTCGTACTTTGCTGAGTGGCATATTTATCAGCTTTTACCTGGCGATGGCCCCGGTAAGGTCTTTTTTCTTTACAGCTCCGTAGCCGATTACGACAACTTCCTCCAAGGCTTGCTGATCTTCTTGCAAAACCACTTTTAAGATGGATTTCCTGTCAATTGTGATTTCTTGTGTGTTGTAGCCGATATAAGATATTTGCAAAATATCTCCCTCGCTTGCTTCCAGGCTGAATTTGCCGTCGACATCGGTAATAGTGCCGGTTGTGCTACCTTTTACTAAGACGTTAGCTCCGATGACAGATTCTCCTTGTGTGTCGATGACTGTTCCGGAAATAGTTTTGATCTGTGCTTTGAACAAGGCAATGTGCTTATTTGATATACGAAAAGAAATGTTTCTTTTGCTGCGGAATAAGTTTCGCAGCAACTCGTTTAGATCCATATTTGTTCCCTGGATAGAGGTTTTTTCGTTTCGGTCGATCTCGGATGTGTTATAAACAAATTTGTATCCGGTCTTTTCCTCTATCTCATTGAAAATCTCTTCATATGTTGCATTCTGCTTATTCAGAGACAGTTTTACCGCTTGTGCATGAACGAAGGTAATATTGACGAACAAAAACAATAAAAGAAGTCCTAAAAGATTGATTCCGTGTTTGAAAATTCTTTTTAAAGAGGAATAATGTTCCTCACAGGTAAAATCCTTTGGATTTTGCCTGATAAATAAAATTTTATCCATAATTTTGTATGTATTAATTTTAAAAATTGGCAGGTGTGCTATCTGCCGATTAACGATGTAGAATTTGGGAATGGTCGCAACATTCCCAATTCTTTTTGTATGTCTCTCTATTAATTAAATCTTGTTTTTCATGTACTGTCCATAATCGTTTGTCTTTGTGGTTTAACATTCTGTATTTATTGCAGGAAAATTTCTCCTTTCCGTTTTTCTATTTTGTATCTGGCTGAGATTTGCAAAACTGATAGTATTTCTTCCAATGTCTCTTTCTCTGTGAAGTTGGCATTGAAAGTTCTGTTTTTTCAGGTTTTCGTTTTGAATATGTATTTTCACATGGAAAGCCCGTTGTAACTCTTGCATGATATCAGCTAATGAATTGTCTTTGAATTTGAATATTCCGGTAACCCATGATATCGTATTTTCCGGACGTATAGTTGAAATACTCAGCTTGTTATCCGATTTAAGAAAAACTGCTCGTTCACCGGGTAGCAGTATCCGGTCTGCCGTTTGCGATTGATTCGTGTATTTATACAACCCGATTTTTCCGGTAAGGAGAGTGATCTCTGTTTTTTCCGGTTCTGCGTCGACATTGAATGTTGTTCCTAATACTCGTATTCCGATACCATCGGTTTGGACGATAAAAGGTTTCTTTTCGTCTTTACGGACTTCAAAGAATGCTTCTCCTTTTATCTCAACCTGCCGGATCTGTTCGCTGAACTCTCTCGGATAACGCAGGCAAGCGTTTGCATTTAGCCAAACTACACTGCTGTCCGGTAAGGTTATTTTTGTTTTTGCATCGGGGACGGCAGTCGTTTCATAATAAACAAGCTCTTGTTCCGGAGCTTTGTCGGTCAGCAGAGCACCGGTAACCAGCAGGAGGGCAATAGATGCTGCTATAGACAAATATTTCCACACGGAGTTCCCTTTACCGGCATAAGAAATGACGACAGGCCGTTTGACTCTGTCTGTTAAACGGTCGGACATCTGCTTTTCATCAAATGGCAAAGACTTGAAGCGTATGCGCTTTGTCAATGATTCGAGTTCTTTATTGTTCTGTTCATTTTCCATCTTATTCCGGTAGCTTTATAAAGAGAGATGACAGGTAAAGCAAAAAACTCCTATTCAAGATGCAGAAATATTATGTTATTTAATTATCCTCTTGTGTTCTATTATGCCATAAGTAGGATGTTTTATCTTGTTTGACAGTTGTAGTACACTTATTCGGTACCTGGAAGACAAGCGTTCTAGAGATGTTAGACAAGTGTTTGAATAATGACGGATAAAAAAGGAACAGGTTGGTTGGGATTAAAAGGAAGGCTGTTTGATCTTACAAAATCGAACTCATAAGAAGAAACATTTTTATCTTTAGGCAGTGTCTTGAAGAAATTTTAACTACATTTACTGACTAATTATATTATAAAAGGACTGTATCTGAGATGGAAGAGGAGAGTATCATATCTCTTTTTGGGAAAGTAGTGAAGGGAGATGAAGCGGCGTTCCGGTTATTGTTTGAAACTTATTCCCGGCGCCTGTTCCATGTGGCTTATTACTATCTGAACTCTCGTGAGCTGGCTGAAGAAGCTATTCTGGATGTTTTTACTGTTATTTGGCAAAAGCGAGAAACATTGTCCCATGTGAAAGAACCGGAACGCTATTTGTATATATCGGTGAAAAATCAGGCTTTGCATTATCTGAGAAGGGGGTATGTACAGGAAAAGGATCCCTTCTCTTTGTATGAGATCGAGTTGATCCCGGATTCGGATACACCGGAAAAAAGTTTGATGGATGAAGAGTACCAAGCGTTGGTCCAACAAGCGATCGATTCATTGCCGCCAAAATGTAGAGAGGTTTTTCGTCTTGTCCTCTCCGATAAATTAAAGAATCGGGAAATCGCTGATGTTTTAGGAATCAGTGAAAAGACCGTGAATATACATATCGCTAAGGCATACGAACGCATTGCGGAATTCGTAAACCGCCGGTATAAGGAGGGCGGTATTAAATGATACAGCCCTTCCCCAATGAGATCAGAATTTGAACTTGATCAACACCCCTTTATGGTCCGTCGGCCAAACACCTGCCGGAGTTGAGAAAACATCCTGGCTGTCCTCTTCGACACGTTGGCTGCGGATAATGGAAGATTTGGGGCCGACAATGACGGCGTCTTTCACTTCCCAACCGGTTGCCGGTATGTAGTAGATGAAATCGATGCGGTCACGTTCATCCGCTTCAGGCGCCCAAGTTAGCCGTTCGACCGGCATGTCCGGATTGTCCGAAGGGAAAGTAAAGCCGGGATGGGTGATCGGATTCGGATATTTGACGCGATAGGCATCGCGGAAGCCGGCTTCGTATAATAGTTTGGAACAGTCCCAATCGACTATCGCCCCGTTGTGATCCCAAAGCCCTTTCGTTTCTTCCGTCCAATCCAAGTGGGAAGGTTCGTTGAAGTCACCGCCTAAGATCACGAAATCGGCATCTGACTTTTTGGCGTCTTCTATCACGAGTCGGATGGATTCGTCACGCAAGGATTCTTTATTGGCCTTTTCGATTTCTGCCTTGTCTGTTATCGGAGCTTCCAGTTTCTTCCATGTCACACCGCTATATCCACGTGGCAGGTAACAGGCGTAATGCGTATAATCCAAATGCCCAGTATAGGCTACTACCTGTTTGCCGTTCACATCTAAACGGGTCCTTAGTACTCGGTCTTTGTGTGGGATATTTTCTGTTTGTTCCAGTATGGGATATTTGGACAGCAATGCGACGTCCAGCGAGCTGCCTTGTCCATAATAGATTTTCCCTCTTTCGCGCAAAGCATCCAGCATACGGGGGACGAACAATGCGCCTTCCTTGTTGCTGGCTTCACTGAACATCACGATATCCGGATTTATCCGGACTACTTCATCCGCAACAGCTTCGAAGCCGTTTTCGACGACTGTTCCTTCCATCCAGATGTTCAAATGCAATACGCTCAACTCATGTGTCTCTTTTGTGCAGCTGCCGCAAACCAGTATGAGCAGCCATAGCCAAATATAAAAATGTTTCATCGTTTTTTCTTTCATTAAAAAAGTCCCCGAACTTTTATGAGATCCGGGGACTTTTATGTTACTTGATTTCTTTCTCTTCCATCATGTCCAGTTCATTCTTGTCGGAGTCTATGAATTTGTACTCCAAGAAGCCCAGACTTTGATTCGGAATCACTTTAATACCCATCGAGTATTTCAGTTTCCATTTCCAACTGAGCGGGAATCTTCCACTCTTAATAAATGCTGCAACATAAGGATGTACGTGCAGGGCGAATTTCTTCACGTTGTGTTTGTTGACCAAGCAGTCGATCTTTCCTTCCAGGCTGTCGGTAAACAGGATAGAGGGTTTGATGGTGCCTGTGCCGAAACAGGTCGGACAGGCTTCGGATGTATCGACATCCATTGCCGGACGGACACGCTGACGGGTGATCTGCATCAGGCCGAATTTGCTCAGCGGCAAAATATTATGTTTTGCCCGGTCACCCGACATCGCTTTCAGCATGTGTTCATACAGTTTCTGCCGGTTGGCTGCTTCTGACATATCGATGAAGTCGACTACGATAATGCCACCCATATCGCGTAGACGTAATTGGCGGGCAATTTCGTCTGCCGCTGCCGTGTTCACGTCGATCGCCGTTTTTTCCTGGGCATCGCTGCCTTTTGAGCGGTTCCCGCTGTTTACGTCGATAACGTGCATGGCTTCCGTGTGCTCGATAATCAAATAGGCTCCACTTTTGTACGTGACGGTGCGTCCGAATAGGGACTTGATCTGTTTGGTGATTGCAAAGTTGTCGAAGATGGGAAGTTCGCCGGTATACCGTTGTACGATTTCTTCCCGTCCGGGGGCAATCAGGCTGACATAATCGCGGATATTGTGATAGATGTCCGCATCGTTCACATAAATGTTCTGAAAAGAGGGATTGAAAATGTCGCGCAACAAAGCCACTGCTCTTGCCGTTTCTTCGTAGATGAGTGCAGGAGCTTTTACTTTGGTGATCTTAGGAATGTTCTCTTCCCAACGTTTCAGTAATGTCTTCAATTCATGATCGAGTTCGGCAACGCGCTTCCCTTCCGAAGAGGTGCGTACGATTACGCTGAAGTTCTTCGGTTTGATACTTTGGATGAGTTGGCGTAGACGGGCACGCTCTTCGCTCGATTTGATTTTTGTGGAAACCGATACTTTATCGGCAAACGGTATCAGCACGATGTATCTTCCGGCAAAAGAAAGTTCGGAAGTCAGTCTGGGACCTTTTGTTGAAATCGGCTCTTTGGCGATCTGCACCAGCACTTCCTGTCCGACTTTGAGCACATTGCTGATACTTCCGTCTTTTTCGATTTCGGGAAGCAACTGCATTTTGGAGATGACGGGGAGTTTCTTATCTCCCTTTTGTTCTCCTAATGTTTGTTTGAGGAATTTCTGCTGGGTGTTGAAATTAGGACCTAAGTCCAGATAGTGAAGAAATGCATCCTTTTTATAACCTACATCAATGAAAGCAGCATTCAAACCCGGCATCAGTTTTTTCACTTTGCCCAGATATATATCGCCGACGGCAAAAGAGACGTTGCGGGCTTCCTTTTGGAGCTCAACAAGGTTCTTATCCTCCAGTACGGCTATAGATACCTCTTTGGGTTGTACATCAACTACTAATTCACTAATCACTATAAAAAGAGGTGTTAAAATGTGAGACCTTATTAAATACGCAAAGAACAAACTTAAAAGGTCTCTTATTAAGTTTGTTCTTCAGAGTTACTCAAATAGACTTATTTCTTCTTATGTCTATTCTTCTTTAGTCTCTTTTTGCGCTTGTGCGTAGACATCTTATGTCTTTTTCTTTTCTT
>ENA-OQJX01000030-OQJX01000030.1-human-gut-metagenome-genome-assembly--contig:-NODE-30-length-87379-cov-2.491725_pt1 | contig 87379 bp, 97 predicted proteins | sample MGYA00242615_ERZ504782 | MGnify/ENA primary metagenome ERZ504782 (study PRJEB26092, sample SAMD00036354) | human gut metagenome | host: Homo sapiens | study: EMG produced TPA metagenomics assembly of... | reverse complement strand
GGGGTGATGGGTGAGATGGCAGCGTACTTCGGAGAACATATACGAGATATGTGCAGCAGCCTGGTTACCATCGACAATGTAATGAATTTCTTCTGTTTAGTCATAACTAAATTGAATTATTTATTTAAGTAAAAAAATCTCTCTCTTAATACAAGAAACCGAATAACCAGAGAGGTATTTGGTTGCCTCGGCCTATTTCCGCCTTATGCAGTACATAAGTAACTCCCGGATTATTCTTTATCTTTGTTCCTTCCGGACAAATCTTGAAAGGCATCACCTCATCTACATGAAGGAGATGTTCTTGTCACCCTTGTTCACCTTGTGGTCCTTCCACATTGTGTTGGCAAAGAAAGTGTCCAGTACGTCTTGTTCTTCCACCTTGACGGGATAGATGGAATACATCAGATTTGAATTGTGCATCATTATCTTCGACGGCTTCTTGGGGAATTCTTCTCCTTTCGGATAGACCATATTGATGAGTCGTGCGTCTGCCAGATACTTGATGTAATTCATTACTGTGGCGCGGGAGGTCTGTATGTCGTTTGCCAGTTGGCTGACATTCGGCGCTTTCGGCCCGTCCACGGCCAACAAATATAGTAATTTCTTTATCTTCGAAAGGTATTTCAGCTCAATTTGTTTGATGAGCAGGATGTCTACTTCCACCATCATGTTCATTGTCTTGAGCAGATTCTCCGAGAAGTTACGCTTTTCGAGGAAGAAAGGGTAGAAGCCGTGGTGCATATAGTCCTGCATGTAGTCCAATGGACGTACTTTGGAGAGGATGCCTTTGGCTATCTGTTCGTGGTTGCTCAGGATTTCTTCCAACGGATAGGCGTGGAACTTCATGCCCGTCTGCAGGTTCAGGTATTCGCGGAAGGAGAAGCCGCGCAGGTTGTAGCTCTTCACGATGTCGCGCAACTCCATATTCTCCTCTTTCAGGCGCATCACGGACGAGCCGGTGAACACGATTTTCAGGTTGGGGAAGCGGTCGTAGCACATACGCAGTTCCTTGCTCCATTCCGGGTACTTGAATACCTGGTCTATCAACAGCACTTTTCCTCCGCGACGCTGGAATTCGGCGGCGAACTCCACGATGCCATGTCCGGAGAAGTAGAAGTTGTTCATGTTGATGAAGAGGCAGGAGCGGTCTGTGCCGAATTTCTCTTTGGCATATTGCAGCAAGAAAGTAGTCTTACCTACGCCTCTTGTGCCTTTGATACCGATAAGACGGTCATTCCAGTCTATTTCGTCCATTAGGTCGCGGCGTACGGGGGCATTGGTATGCTCTACGAGATAAGCGTGTGTACGGTAAAATGCTTCCATGCTTTAAATTCGGTTTATCGGGCGACAAATATACGGCTTTTTTATAGATTTGCAAAGTAGAGATGGCAAAATATTATATAACTTTGCACTCTCATACAAAACGTGAGTAATTGGTTAACATTTGAAAGATGAAACTTTATGTGTTCAATCCTGATGCAGATATGGCATTGGGAAATAATGAAGAAAATTATATGGCGCCCGCTACCATCCGCCGTATGGCTGAAGACTTGGCTTTGTTGCCGATTTGGTATGCCCAGCCGGGTAGTGGGGTACTGGCCTCTTCCGCCTATAATGCAGATTATCTGAAACAGATGCAACAGTTGTTCCGGCTGGATGTGCATTTGGTGACAGAGCCGGAGCTGTCCGATTATGCTGATGTGCGGGTAATGCCTTGGGGATGGAACCCCACTATCCGTAAACGGATGTTGAAAGGCGGTGTTCTGGAAAAAAATCTTCCTACGCCGGATGCTTTGGATAAATATCGTATGAAGGCTGCCCGTAGTAACGCTTTGGCTTTTCGCGCACTTTTCTATTTCAATAAAATAGATTATACTTGTGGTGACGGTTGTTGCTTGGTGGAGGCTGATGGTAGAATGACGGATATCTCTCCGGATATTGTTGATCGTTACAAGGAGGGATGTGTGTTCAAATCACTTTGGTCGGGAAGTGGAAAGGGATTGTGTTGGTGCCGTCATGGCTTTACGAAAAATGTTTCCGATTGGTGTAGTAGGGCGCTGAAAGAAAATAGAGGTTTTGTGATGGAGCTATATTTGATAAGGTGGAAGACTTTGCCATGGAATTTTATTCGGATGGTCGGGGAAAGCTTCTTTTTGTCGGCTATTCCCGTTTTGTTACGGATGACAAAGGGGCATATCGTGGTAATATCCTTACTTCGGATGAGCAAGTGGAGGAATGGATTCAGCAATATGTACCCTTTGAAGCATTTGTACGCATACGCAATATGATGCAGAAAGCATTGGAAACGAGTTATGCTACATCTTATATGGGTTTCTTGGGTGTGGACATGATGGTCTGCCGTCAGAAGGAAGGGCATCCGTATGCCATCAACCCCCATGTCGAAATAAATCTACGGATGAATATGGGAATCGTTTCCCATGTGCTTAGTGATCATTTCATTGTCCCCGGTGGGAGGGACGTTTCTCCATTGATTGTTTTCCAACCCATGAAGCTTTGATGGAGCGGCATGAGCAGGATATGCAAAGCTATCCGCTGGTGGTGAAGGACGGCAGGGTTGTTTCCGGCTATCTGCCTCTGGTACCGGTCACTCCGAAGAGCCGTTACCGGGCTTTTGTCTGTGTCACTGCTGCTGAATAGCTTCGCTTTCGTTTCCGCAACGGTCTATGGCTGTCACGGCAAAATATTTTCGGGCAGTCCACGGGCGGATGGGGGCATAGGTATATTCCGTGCCTTGTACTCGTTGTGCCAGGATATTCTCCGGATTGGAGGTATCTACGGGATAGGTGTCCGAACCGTAGATTACATACATCGGAGCATTCCGCTTGTCATTGTCCGTGGCGGGTTGCCAGCTTAGTTTCCAATAGCCGTTTTCCGGTGTTTCCACCGTGAGTCCGGCGGGAGGTGTAGGAGCTACATTGTCTATCCACGGCATGGCGGGTTGCAGGGCCGGGGCGGTATAGAAGTCTTCTTCCAGCGCATCATAAAGCCCTTGTGTATTGTCCATCAGATACTTCACGCGGTAGTGTGCCTCGCCCGCCAGACCGTGGGCGCGGATAAAGTGCATCTGCCGTTCAATCTCGTCCAGCGTCCAGTTCCCTTCGCTGGGGTCGAGGAAGTAGATGCCCAGACCGGGAATGATTTGGCGTCCGTTACTTTGTTCCTGCCAGTCGAGGGCAAAGGGATAGAAATGATTGCCGCGGAAATAGAGCATCGGATAAATCTGGTCCTGGATGCCCTCGCCCAGCCAACCCTGCACGTCTTGATAGACGGTGTGGAAGGCATTCCAGCCACGGGAGGGGTAGCGGGAAGTGTCTTTGTATTTTCCTACCGGGCAGGTGCTGACCTTTACCCAGGGTTTCATGGCTTTTACACCTTTATATATATAGCGTACTATTTCCGTCAGGTTGTCTCTGCGCCATTGGGCAAGGCTGCGTCCTTTGCTGTATTTGCGGTAGTCGTAGCTGTCGGGAAAACGGGGGGCGTTTTCCGGATAGCGCAGGTAGTCGAAGTGTATCCCGTCTACATCGTAGCGTTCCACCACTTCGCGGACAAGACTCATCAGGTACTCTTTGGTTTGCGGATGTCCGGGATTCAGGAAGTATTCGCGTTTGTAGGGTACGCAGATGGCGCGTTTCTTTTTGGTGACGGACTCTTTACCGAGGGCGGCTACATGCTTGCGGTTGCCAGAGGGATGGTCACCATCCAGGCATGGCACTCCATACCGCGCTTGTGGCATTCGGCTATGGCAAAAGCCAGCGGATCGTAGCCGGGGTCGCCGCCCACCTTTCCGGTCAGTATGGAGTTGTAGGGCTCGATGGCTGATTTGTAGAGGACATCTCCCCGTGTACGGGTCTGGAACAGTACTGTGTTGAAATTGGCGGCTTTCAGTCTGTCCAATATTTCAATCAGTTCGGCCTGTTGCTTGCGGATGCCTTCGGGCGAAGTGGCGCGTGTCTGCGGCCAGTCCAGGCCATAGACGGCAGTTATCCAGGCGGCACGCACTTCATGCTTGGGCGGTTGCGCAGCCAGTGGCAGGCAAGACGGCCATATAATAGTAAAATGGAAATTAATTCGTTTCATTTTTCTCTTTTTCTTCTTTATTTCTGTCATATTTCTCGGCGAAGATAAGCAAAACACCCGATTATTTTGTGCTGTTTACTTGGAAACTGTTACATTTGCATACATTAAAGATATTAACACGCCATGATTACATTTACGCTTTGCCTGCTGGCGTTGATAGCCGGCTATTTTATCTACGGACGCTTCATAGAACGCGTCTTTGGTCCCGATGACCGCAAAACACCCGCCCTTACCAAAGCCGATGGTGTGGATTACATTCCACTGCCTACTTGGAAAATCTTTATGATACAGTTTCTCAATATTGCCGGGTTGGGACCTATCTTCGGTGCCATCATGGGAGCCAAGTTCGGTACGGCATCCTATCTGTGGATTGTACTTGGCAGTATCTTTGCCGGTGCAGTGCACGACTATCTTGCCGGTATGCTCTCCTTGCGGCATGACGGGGAAAGCCTGCCGGAAATCATCGGACGCTATCTGGGGCTGACCACCAAGCAGGTGATGCGCGGCTTTACCGTCATCCTGATGATATTGGTGGGAGCTGTCTTTGTGGCAGGGCCGGCCGGACTGCTTGCCAAGTTGACCCCCGACAGCTTGGATACCACCTTCTGGATTATTGTTGTTTTCGCTTATTATATCTTTGCCACTTTGCTGCCGGTAGATAAGATTATCGGTAAGATATACCCGCTGTTCGCCGTTGCCCTGCTGTTCATGGCGGTCGGTATTCTGGTAATGCTTTACGTCAACCATCCTGCATTGCCGGAGATATGGGACGGATTGCAGAACACGCATCCCGATGCGGTTGCATTGCCCATCTTCCCCATCATGTTCGTCAGCATTGCCTGCGGTGCCATCAGTGGCTTCCATGCCACGCAGAGTCCGCTGATGGCACGTTGCATGACAAGCGAGCGCCACGGACGCCCCGTTTTCTATGGGGCAATGATAACCGAAGGCATTGTAGCCCTGATATGGCTGCCGCCGCCACTTATTTCTTCCACGAGAACGGGATGGGGGAGACGAATGCCTCTATCATTGTAGACGCCATTACAAAAGACTGGCTGGGTGCCGTAGGTGGCGTATTGGCCATTCTGGGTGTTATTGCCGCGCCTATTACCAGTGGCGACACGGCTTTCCGTTCAGCGCGCCTCATTGTGGCGGATTTCTTGGGAATGGAACAAAAATCCATGCGTCGCCGTTTATATATATGCATCCCGATGTTCCTGGTAGCCATTAGCTTGTTGCTTTACAGCCTGCGGGACAAGGATGGATTTGATATGATTTGGCGTTATTTTGCCTGGCCAATCAGACTCTGTCCGTCTTTACGTTGTGGGCCATTACGGTCTATCTGGTACGCGAGAAGAAAGGACGTTATTATTACGTCACCTATTTCCCGGCATTATTCATGACGGCTGTGTGTACCACTTACATCTGCATTGCTCCCGAAGGTTTCGGGCTCGGTCCGAATTATGCGCTGGGCATAGCCTTGATAGCTGTTGTGCTGGCTGCTATTTGGTTTAATATTTGGTATTTTAAGACGACTAAAAAACTTTGGTAATGAAGAAAATCAAGAAATCTACCGGGCTCACGTTGGCCCTGCTTATTTACGTTTCTGCTACTGCCGCTTATTTCCTTCCCCGCAATACGGAAATCAGCGATACTGAGAAGTATGTCACCGTAGCTGCTTCGTACCTCATTGTATTTGTGCTGTGGCTGGTGCTTCGCAAGAAGGAGGCGCTGCAACGCAAGCGATTCGAAGAAGACAATAAACAACATTGATTATTCACTCAAAAAACAGAACAAGATGAAAAAACTGGCATTATTCGTTTGCTTGCTTGTTGTCACAGTGGCAGCTCAGGCACAGTTTGAAAAAGGTAAGTGGATTTTGAACCCGTCCATCACCGGTTTGGAATTTTCTCATGACACGGGAACCGACAAGACAAGTTTTGGCCTTGAAGCCAAGGGAGGTGCTTTTCTACTCGACAACATCGCCTTGCTGGTGCATGCCGGAGCTGCTTGGAATACCGGAGGATCTGACCTCGATGTCTATACGCTGGGTGTAGGCGGACGTTATTATTTCGACAAGATTGGCGTGTATCTGGGTGCCGATGTCAATGTGGACCGTTGGGATTGGGGACACGATTTGGATGATACCAAGTTCTCTTTCGGTCTGGAAGCCGGTTATGCGTTCTTCCTGACGCGTACGGTAACCATTGAGCCTGCTGCTTATTGGAACATTAACGACGACCGTTCTAAATTTGGTCTGAAAGTAGGTTTCGGATTCTATTTCTAATCTCATTTTGCTACTACCACAGAGTTTGTTTTTGCAAAACATCTGTCATGCTATCACGCGGAGGGGTATATTCTATTGATTACAAATACCTTACCGCGTGATAGATAGGCGTGATAGATAAGAATCGTTACACTTATCTGTCACGCCCATTTCGTTTCCATTTCAATTGTACTGCATACTTCTTTCATTGGCGCTATTATCTTAGTTATCAGTTCTTTCCTACTGCAAAGTTCTGCACGCTTTTTGCAGTGTCACTGCATGAGGCTTGCAGTAGCTCTGCAATACGGTTGCAGTCGTACTGCAATGGGCGTGCAGCAGCACTGCAAAAGGAATGCAGTGACTTTGCAGTGGCGATGCAGTGTCTTTTAGCCGTAATCTTTTCTATTCTCATACCGTTATTACATGTATTCCTAATATAGTCTTATGAGATTAGGGGTTCTATTTTTGATTATGATTGCGAAATGAGTATATTTGATGCTATGGACTTGAAATACAAAATGCTATTGAACAGAGTTTGTTTTCTCCTATTGCTTTGTTGCCTTTCATCCTGCAAGATGAATAAGACGGAACGCGTAGAAATGCCTGAAGATTCTGTAGATACGGTAGGGTTAGACCGACGGTTGCAGGAAAAATCAGTGAGCGATAGCCTCAAGATAGGGCTCGTGGATGACGGTGACTGCTTGCAAAAACAATTGCTTGCCATTCACGACGAACTGAGAAAGCGGTTGGAAAACACAACCTACACACACATCCGGAGGAATGTGACCGGATATGGGGTGGGGATGCATTGCATCGATATAGATTGATGGTGAATACTCCCGAGCGGCAGAAAGAGTTCCGGGAGAAGATAATGGACTCCCCCGTTTTCTGTTTTCATGGTGTAGAAGTCCCCGTCATCAACGAGAGAGTAGGCAGGAATCATATTCGTGGCATCCATATCCGTCCCGAATATCCGGTCTTTTCAACGAAAGCTCTCCATGCGACATTCATCCTCAGCAATCACAGCGGCGGAGATTTGACCTGCGGCGAGCATTACTACCTGACGTTCGAAGACGAAAAAGGTACCTGGCGGGAATTGCCGATAAACGCTGCCTTTTGGGACATCGCCTATGTGCTGCGGGATGGGGAGGAAAGGGTTATGAAAGCCTCCCTTTATCCGGATGTGCATCCCAACAAGCCGGGACGCTACCGTTACTTTTATGAGATAACCATCAGGAGGAAACCTGTCTTGATGATGGCTGAGTTCAGACTGACGGACAATGAGGAAGAATGGAGAACGGCGGAAAAGACATCTCTTCCCCCTTATATTTCGGATGCAGGGAAGGGCGGGAGCCACAATTGATAACGGAAGAGCCAATGGAAGAACCGGTCTATAAAGTAGTGGAAGTGATGCCCGAGTTTCCGGGAGGTATGAAAGCCTTAATGGATTTTATTCAAAAGAATATCCGTTATCCGGAAGAAGTCCGTAAGAATGGCATTCAAGGAAGAGTTGCTGTCAGCGTGGTGATTGACGAGAATGGTCGTGTGACGGACCCCGTTATTATGCGCAGCAGGTATCCTGCCCTGGATGAGGAAGCATTACGGATTGTAGAATTGATGCCACAATGGAAACCGGGGATGCAGCAGGGTAAAGCCGTGAAGGTGGAATTTACTTTTCCGGTTACTTTTAAATTGGAGTAGTAGCACCCGGTAAGATTAAGCACAAAGACACGGAGGCATAGAGTTTTATTCTTTTTCCTTGAATTTAATATCTCTGTGTCTCCGTGCCTCTGTGTTCTATTTAAGGAAGCGAGGGGTGTAATTTCTCTTGCAAGAATTGTCCCGTATAACTTGCCGCACACTTCGCCACTTCCTCCGGTGTACCGGTAGCTACGATGTTTCCTCCTTTGTCCCCTCCTTCGGGCCCCAGGTCTATCACATGGTCCGCACACTTCACCACATCCAGATTATGTTCGATGATGACAATGCTGTGCCCGCGGCGTATTAGGGCATCGAAGGCTTCGAGCAGTTTCTTGATGTCATGGAAGTGTAGTCCGGTGGTCGGTTCATCGAAGATGAACATGGTCGGGTCTGCTTTCTCCTGGCTGAGGTAGAAGGCGAGTTTCACGCGCTGGTTCTCTCCACCGGAGAGGGTGGAGGAGGCTTGCCCCAGTTTGATATATCCCAAACCTACATCCTGCAAGGGTTGCAGCTTCTTCACAATCTTTTTCTGTCCGTGTTGCGTAAAGAATTCGATGGCTTGGTTTACGGTCATCTCCAATACGTCGTAGATATTCATGTCGTGGAACTTCACTTCCAGCGTGTCCGCCTTGAAGCGTTTGCCGTGGCAGGATTCGCATTCCAGTACAAGGTCTGCCATGAATTGCATCTCCACCGTGATGGTGCCTTCACCCTTGCATTCCTCGCAACGGCCGCCTTCGCTGTTGAAGCTGAAGTATCCGGCACTGTATCCCATCTGCTTGGCAAGCGGTTGGTCCGCCCATAGTTTACGGATTTCATCGTAGGCCTTGATGTAGGTCACGGGGTTACTTCTCGATGACTTCCCGATAGGATTCTGGTCAACAAACTCTACATTGCGCAGGTTCTGCAAGTCTCCTCCAATGGAAGTGAACTCGCCTGGACGTTCGTTGCATTCATCCAACTCTCGTTTCAGGGCGCGGTAGAAGATGTCGCGTACCAGCGTACTCTTGCCCGAACCGCTGACACCGGTGACTACGGTCATTACATTCAGCGGGAACCGTGCCTCTACACCCTTCAGGTTGTTTTCGCGCGCGCCTTTTATTTCTATGTAGTTGTTCCACGGGCGGCGGTGTTCCGGCAGGGGGATGGTTTCTTCGCCCAGCAGATAGCGCACGGTATAGCTGTCACTGTCTTTCTGAAGGTCTTTCATATCTCCTTGGTAGACGACCTTCCCTCCCAGGCGGCCTGCCCGGGGACCGATGTCGATGATATAGTCGCAGCACGGATAATCTCTTCATCGTGTTCCACTACCACTACCGTATTGCCCAACTGTTGCAGCTGGCGGAGCACGTGTATCAGTTTGTCCGTATCGCGGCTATGCAGGCCGATGCTCGGTTCGTCAAGAATATACAGGCTGCCCACCAGACTACTTCCCAGCGAGGTGGCGAGGTTGATTCGCTGGCTTTCACCGCCGGAGAGCGAGTTGCTGAGGCGGTTCAGCGTGAGGTATCCCAAACCGACATCCAATAGGAATTGGATGCGGCTGTTGATTTCTGTCAGGATGCGGCGGGCTATGTCGGCGTCATGTGGGTCTAGCTGCAGGTTGTCGAAGAAGAGCTTCAACTCAGTGATGGGCAAATCTACCAGTCGGAGATGTTGCGTCCTCCCACGCGTACGTAGTTTGCTTCGGGCTTCAGGCGGGTGCCGTGGCATTTGGGGCAGAGCGTCTTTCCGCGGTAGCGTGCCAGCATCACACGGTATTGTATCTTGTACTGATTTTCCTGCACCATCTTGAAGAAGGCGTTGATGCCCTCAAAGTAGGGTGTCCCTTCCCACAGCATCCGGCGTTGCTCGTCGGTCAGTTCATAATAGGGAGTGAAGATGGGGAAGCCGGCTTTCTCGGCTCCGTGTATCACCATATCCCTCCATTCGCCCATCTTTTCGCCCCGCCAGCATACAACGGCTCCATCATAGACGGACAAGGAGCGGTCGGGTATCACGAGATGCTCGTCGATGCCGATGACTTTCCCGAATCCCTCGCATACGGGGCATGCACCGATGGGAGAGTTGAAGGAGAACATCTGGTCGTTCGGTTCTTCGAAGGTGATGCCGTCTGCCTCGAACTTGGTGCTGAAACGATAGAGGCAGGTACTCCCGTCGCTGGTAGAAACGCAGCAGGCAGGCACCGTCTCCTTCATACATGGCTGTTTCGGCCGAGTCGGTGAGGCGGCTGACGGAATCCTTTTCTGAAGAGGCTGTCATACGGTCAATCAACAGAAAAACTGTGTCTCCGGCTTTCGGCTTGTATTCGTCGATGCGCATCATTTCACCGTTCACTTCCAGACGGGTGAAACCTTGCTTCATGTCTATCTCCAGTTGTTGTTGCAGCGTGCGGTCTTCGCGCAGTAATATCGGAGCGAGCACGGTATACCTGGTCCCTTCCGGATGCTCCAGCATGCACTTCACGATGTCTTCTGCCGAGTGTTTCTTCACTTCCTGTCCGCTGACCGGGCTGAAGGTTTTCCCCACGCGTGCATAGAGCAACCGCAGATATTCGTATATTTCGGTGGAGGTACCTACGGTGGACCGTGGGTTACGGCTGCTTACTTTCTGCTCAATGGCAATGGCAGGTGGAATCCCTTTGATGAAATCGCATTCAGGCTTGCTCATACGTCCCAGAAACTGGCGGGCATAACTGCTCAAGCTCTCCACGTAGCGGCGCTGCCCCTCGGCATATAATGTATCGAAAGCAAGTGAGGATTTTCCGGAACCGGACAGTCCGGTGATGACTACGAGTTTGTTACGGGGAATCTCTACGTCAATATTCTTGAGGTTATTGACACGGGCTCCCTTTATGATAATCGATGTATTTTCTGCCATATAAAAGTCACTTATGTGATTTAGGATTTGCAAAGATAATGCAAACCGGGGTAGAATAAAACGAACCTGCTGGAAAAATCGCATCAGATAGGCAAGGTTAAGATTTGTTATACTTTAGGATGACTGCTAATTTACATTAAATAAAAGCGTTAAATTCGCGTCCGACTCCTTTTAATGTCCGAACATGGTAAAGCGTAATATAAAATGGCTTCTTGTTGTGCTGGTGTTAGGTTTATGCCCCTCAATCCTGCATGCCGAAGACCCTTATGGAGAGATGAAAGCTCTGGCAGATAGTGCGCAGAAAGTGTTGGGACAAGACCGACTGCCTTCCATCAATGCCCGGTGGATAAAACTTGCCCGCGAACTGAACGATACGGTACAGATTAGTGATGCCCATAACAACTTGATTTCTCATTATTATCAGTTGGGGGACATTGACCACTTGAAAGCCGCAACCTATGAATATATGGACTGGTGCCGGAAATACCAACGGACACGAGACCGGTATATGGCGTGGCGGCAGTACATTCAGCGCATGACGGAGAAAGGTATGCAGGAGGAGGCGATGGCTGAAACCGTCAGGCTCCATCAGGATGCCGAGCAAGCCCGGGACAAATACGGATTGGCATGTGGCGAAATGTGCATCGGGTATAACCATCGGGTCTTTGGAAACAACGTAAAACTGTGTATAGAGAATTACAACAATGCACTGAAACTTTTCGAGGAGGGCAGCTATTATCGTGACGCATACGTGGTGTTGCTTAATATTATCCAGACTTATCTTTCACGCAGTGAGTATGCGGAAGCCGGCGAGTATCTGAGTAAATTGTCGCAACTGGAGGACAAACTGGACCGTAAACAAGTCGGCATAGACCCTTCCCTGCACCTGCGTTTCTGTGAATTCAGGGTTATAGGCTTATTGGCCAATGAAGGTAGAAAGGCTGCTGAGCCTTATATTGAGGAGACCGACCGCTTCTACCGTCGACATCCGGAGAGCTCGACGCCCGAAGCATGGTTTGGCTATAAGATAATGTGTTGCCGTATCCTCGGTGATTTGAAAGGTAACATTGCTTACGTGGATTCACTCATGGATTATCAGCATTCACTGGGGCTTTGCTATCCTTATAACCATTATATGAAAGGAGAACTGCAGGAACAGTTGGGCGATTATCGTGCGGCTTGCCGCAGTTATGCCAGATATGCCGCCGTGAGTGACTCCGTGCGTACGGCAGAAATGGATGACAAGTTAAGCAATATACGGCACAGTTTGAGGTGGACCGGTTGAAGATGGAGAAGCTGGAGCTGAGTGCCAGATTGAACAAGGAACGACTGATGATAGCCTTGGCCGTTGGCGGACTGGTATTGTTGCTTTTGCTGCTCATTACTTATCTGTATATCCGCACCCTCTCCATGAACCGCAAGTTGGAAGCTGCACGCAGGGCGGTGGAAAAAATGAGCCAGGTCAAAAGTTCCTTTATACAGCATATCACCCATGAAATCCGTACTCCGTTGAATTCCATCGTCGGCTTTTCTACCTTGCTGGCTCAAGAGAAGCTGGATGATGTGGAGAAACGCGAGTATGTTGAACAAGTGGAGGGCAACAATACATATCTGTTGAGTCTGATGGAGAACATACTCAATATTGCGGATATGGATTCGCGAGTGTGGGAGATGCCGCGGGAGGAGATAGAAGTGGATGCGTGTTGCAAGGAATGTATTGAGGGCTTCCGTCCGGAACTGAAGCCGGGAGTTGAATTGGAATATGTGCCTGCTTCCGGCATTATGGCCTTTTATGCAGCCCGGCAATGGCTGAAAATGGTGCTGGTGTCTTTGTTGGATAATGCGGTGAAGTTTACGGAAGAAGGTCATATACGCGTTCCTGCGAGGAAGATAAGTCCCGACATGTATTGCGCTTCGTGATAGAGGATACCGGTATAGGCATCAGGCCGGACGAATCGGACCGTATTTTCGAACGTTTTTATAAAGTGGACACGTTTACCAAAGGGTCCGGATTGGGGCTTGCCATAGCCAATGAGATAATGGAGTTGGTGGGAGGCCGGATTTATCTGGATGACACCTATTGCGGAGGATGCCGCTTTATTGTGGAATGGCCGATGAAGGACAAACCTTAATTATAAACTATTTTAAGTATTAAAAAGCTGTAATTAGAGAATGAGAGTAAAATCCCTTTTATGTGTATTCTTCTTGCTGCTAATGGCGGGAGGAGTATTTGCGCAAGTGCAGACCGGGTCTGCCTATCCTAAACGTGAATTTCGTGCAGCATGGATACAGTCAGTAAACGGACAGTTCCGTGGAATGCCGACCGAAAACTGAAGCAGAATCTGATCGGGCAGTTGAATTCCTTGCAGAAGGCGGGAATCAACGCCATAATTTTCCAGGTACGTCCCGAAGCGGATGCTCTGTATGCTTCCAGACTGGAACCGTGGAGTCGTTTCCTTACCGGAGTGCAGGGTAAAGCGCCCGAACCTATTGGGACCCTATGCAGTTTATGATTGATGAATGCCATAAGCGTGGTATGGAGTTTCATGCATGGATTAATCCGTATCGCACGAAGACGACCTTGAAGAGTGAGTTGGCTCCCAATCATGTGTACAATATCCATCCGGAATGGTTTGTCACTTATGGCGACCAGTTGTATTTTGACCCGGCACTGCCTGAGAGCCGCCGGCACATCTGCATGGTGGTGAGCGACATCGTTTCCCGCTATGATGTGGATGCCATTCATATGGACGATTACTTTTATCCTTATCCCATTAAGGGAAAGGATTTCCCTGACGATGCAAGTTTTGCACGTTTTGGCGGAGGTTTCAGCAATAAAGGAGACTGGCGCCGGAGTAACGTGAATGTGCTGATTAAGAAACTGCATGAAACAATTCGTGAAATCAAGCCGTGGGTGAAGTTCGGGGTTTCTCCGTTTGGCATTTACCGGAACGAAAGCAGTGACCCGCTTGGCAGTAAGACCAAAGGTCTGCAAAACTACGATGACCTTTATGCGGATGTACTGCTATGGGCCCGTGAAGGTTGGATAGACTATAATATTCCGCAGATTTATTGGCATATAGGACATCCGGTTGCCGACTATGAGACACTGGTGAAGTGGTGGGCTAGGAATACGGAAAACCGTCCCTTGTTTATCGGTCAGTCCGTAATGAATACAGTGCAGAATGCTGACCCCAAGAACCCCTCAATAAATCAGCTTCCCCGCAAGATGGCCTTGCAGCGGCTTATCAAACCATCGGCGGCAGTTGCCAGTGGCCAGCCAGTGCAGTGATTGAGAATGCGGGCAAGTATCGCGATGCTTTGATTGCCGAATATCATAAATATCCGGCATTGCTCCTGTTTTCGATTTTATGGATAACGAAGCTCCAGGAAAGGTGCGTAAGGTGAAACCGATATGGACGGAAGACGGATATATTCTTTTTTGGACAGCACCCAAGTATAAAGAGGAGATGAATCGTGCTGTCCAGTATGTAGTCTATCGTTTTGATGCCAAAGAGAAAGTGAATATAGACGATCCTTCCCATATTGTAGCCATCACGCGTGATAATTTCTATAAACTTCCTTATGAAGACGGAAAGACAAAGTACCGCTATGTGGTGACAGCCTTGGACCGTCTGCATAATGAATCGAAATCCGTTGGAAAGAAGATTAAACTTTAAAAATTAAGGATTAGGGATTAAACGTTAATGATTAATCCCTAATCCTTAATTTCCCTCCTTAATAAAGTATCAACCTGCTATTCCACAGGCTACAATCATCCTATCGGGTTCAGTTTATATTTCTTGGTGCCTACAAATGCCACGAGGAAAATGAGGCAGCTGATGACGAAGGAATATGTGTCTTCTTTGGGAGAACTGAAGTTTTCCGAATTCATCAATACCAGCGCGGCTGAGGCCAGCAGACCGACCACTGCCGGGCGGAGCCCGCTGAATATCGCTTCCACGGAAGGATGTTTCTGGTATTTCAGAAAGAATTTGCTGATGGTCAGCATCAGTAGGAAAGAGGGGAGCACTACGGCAAAAGTGGCGGTAATAGATCCCCATACACTACCGGTGACAGTAAAACTACATAGGTTGCCGAATTGATACCTATCGGACCGGGTGTCATTTGGCTGATTGCCACGATATCAGTAAACTCTTGAGGGGAAAGCCAGCCATAACGGGTGACTACTTCGCCTTGTATCATAGACAGCATGGCATATCCGCCGCCAAAGCCGAAAAGGCCGATTTTAAAGAATGTATAGAATAACTGTAAGAAATCATGGTTAGTGATTAATGGTTAGTGATTAATGTTATTGCGCCTTTCATTTTTTAATTCTTTCATTTTTAATTCTTCGATGTTTCCAACGTCCGAAGGCATATCCCCCTGCACCTGCTGCAATGATAATCCAGATGGGGGAGAAGTCCAACAGCCAGATGAGCAGTGCTGAAACAACCGGTATCCATATGTTGTATCGGTTTATCCGGCCGATTTGGCCATGCTGAATGTAGGGGCGGCAATCAGTGCAACCACTGCCGGGCGGATGCCTTTGAATATGTGTTCTACAATGGTATTGTCCTTGAAGTTGTGGAAAAACAACGCTATGGCGAGGATGATGAGAAACGAAGGAAGTATGGTTCCCAATGCAGTGATTATGCTCCCTCGTATTCCCCGTAGCCGGTACCCTATAAAAATGGAGATATTGACGGCAAGGATGCCCGGAGCGGACTGTGATATAGCAAGCAGGTCAATGAAATCTTCTTTGGCTATCCAGTTTCGTTTGATTACGATTTCGTTTTCTATCAGTGGTACCATGCATAACCGCCGCCGATGGTAAAGGCTCCTATCTTAAAGAATATGGAGAATGCTTCAAGATATATATTCATATTCAAAATGTTGTAATTTACTTTATTTCTTTATCATCTTTCCCTTCTTTCCCTCTCTTGGCATATTGGCTTGGGCTCATATCGAAATGTTTCTTGAATACTTCACGGAAATATTTCGCATCACTGAAACCGGTCAGCTCTGAAATCTCGGTGATGGTATGCTTTTGTTCTTTCAGAAGTTGGGCAGCATGTTTCAGTCGAATCAGCCGGATGTAGTCAGCTGGAGCTTGGTCGGTCAGTGCCTTTATCTTGTTGTAGAAGCTGGTTCTACTCATATTCAGCAGGTTGCAGAGCACGTCGACGTTAAAGCTTGGGTTGTCCATATTGTCTTCGACGCTCTTTTTGACGGTTGCAATGAATTTCCAGTCCAAGTCGTTGGAGCAGTTGATGCAATCCGTATCGTTCTTCTCGTCGTTCAGGTCCAGGCTGGCATATTTGTGGCGCAACAGTGTCCGGTTAGTCAGCAGGTTGGCAATGTTTGCCCGCAATATACCGATATTGAAGGGTTTCACAATATATTCATCCGCTCCGCTTTGCAGTCCCTCGATGATATTCTTGTCGGTATTCAGTGCTGTGAGCAGGATGATGGGGATATGTGATGTCTCGATGTCGTTCTTCAGGATATGACACAATTCGTCTCCTCTCATTTCCGGCATCATAATGTCTGAAATGACGAGGTTGGGCATATACTCCTTGACAATGGTCAGTGCTTCTTTTCCATTGGAGCATACTTGTATGTTGTATTGTTCAGACAATGTTCTGCGCAGATATTCCCTTAATTCGTCATTGTCCTCTACAATAAGAATTTTCTGGTGGTTACTGTTGTTTTGTGACTGTTGCTGCGTCTTGTCGTAGATTCCACTGGAAGCAGGGGATGATGTAGTAGAGGCATTGATAGGCACTCCGGAAGCCGAATAAACAATCCGTTCGTTTTTGGGTTGAGGGCGTTGGATTGCTTTGCGGAAATGCTTGTTCCTTTGGGGAACGTGATTTTGATGCAAGAGCCTTTCCCTTCCATGCTGCTGAAGTTGAGCTTTCCTTTATGTAAGCGTACAAGTTTCCCTACCAGAAGTAGTCCGATGCCGCTGCCGGTAACTTTGGAATTGATAGCATTACTGCCACGGAAATGCATCTTGAACAGCTTTTTCTGTTCTGAAGCCGGAATTCCGATACCGGTATCTTTCACCTCAATACTCCAGGTATCTTCTGTCTCGGAAGTAAAGACATGTACATTGCCGCCGTCCGGTGTATATTTCAGTGCGTTGGATATGATATTTTTCAAAATGGAATCCATCTTGTCCTTATCTAACCATACGTTCAGATAACGGAAGCTGCTTTCGTAGGTTAGGTTGATGTGTTTTATGTTTGCGTATGAACGGAAAGCATCGATCGTCTCTTCCATATATGTGCTCAGTTCGTATTCGGATACGTATAGACTTCCGGAATAGGTGTCTGCGCGTTCGAAATTAATAAGGTTGGTGGTCAGGCGCAACAAGGCATTTACGTTTCGCAGGGCTGTATTGATGTTGCTCTGTCCGCTGGAAGTCAGTTGCTCGCGTTCGGTGATTTCTTCCAAGGGTGCTTTGATGAGCGTCAGTGGAGTACGTATATCATGCGCCGTATTGACGAAGAAGCGTATTTTCTCATCGGATTCTTTCCGCTGTTTTCTCAAGACTATTATTCGTAGAGTGATGCTTGCAATGGATATGATAATCACTGCATAGAGTATCAGCGCCAGAAACTGAGCCAGAGGGGTTGCTCGATAATGATGTCCATACTGCGTTCCTCCAGGACAATACGACGGTCTTCGTTGGAGATGGCACGTACGCGGAGGTATAGGTTGCCGACTCAGGTTGGTAAACGGATGACGTTTCCTCTCCCGGACGGCTCCAACCCTCATAGAAGCCTTCCAGTTTCCAGGAGTACAGAATTAGGGAAGGATAGTCATAGTTGATGTCTGAGACCTGCAATGAGAAGATGTTCTGGTTGTACTTCAAACGCAAGGTTTTTGTCTCGTCAATATCCAGAATAAGTGGAGAACCTTCATCCTTGGGATAAACGGTCTGATAGAATACCCGCAGGTCACTGAATACCATTTTGAACTTATAGTCGCGAGGCAGGATCATGTCTTTGTTGAATTCTATGGCTCCATCCGTACTGCCGAAAATGAAATTGCCGTTTTTCCTCAAGGTGCCTGAGGCTGCGTTGAAATGGTCAGACTTCAGTCCTTGTTCTTTGGTCCAGTTATGGAATGTCTCTTCGACAGGATAGAAGGTGGACAGACCGTGTTCTGTACTCAGAAAGATATTTCCTTTACCATCAGACAATAGTGTATAGATATTATTGGAAATCAAGGCGCAGTTGTCTCTATGATAATGTCTGAATGTGTTTTTGGTCGTATCATATACCAGTAAACCGGCATTGTTGGTACCGATATACAGCATTCCGTCGGAAGCTTGGCATAGGGAGTAGATGTAGTAGGATTCTACCGGCATCTGGATATAGGTATACTTACCGGTTGCTTTTTCCAACAGGTACAAGCCGGTGGAAGTGCCTATCCACATATGTGTGGAGTCTTTCTCTATGATGGCAGTGATACCATTCAAGCCCGGGAAATGGCGTATATTTTTTCTGGAATAATCTATTTCTTTTAAGTTATAATACCCTCCGGACCAGATGTTTCCTGAAGAATCTTTCATAATGGAACGGATATACTTGTCCGGCCGGATATTCAGATTACTGAATAAAGACGGAGTAAAGAACTCTGTGGACAGTAGTTTCTTGTTGATCTGGTAGATGCCGGAACTATATCCTCCGGCCCAGATGATGCCGGGCTCCACTTCGCACAATGAGATGAAGATATGGTTTTTACTATGGCTTGCGGTGTCGAAACTGCTGAGAAAAGAATGCCATTGTTTCGTCTTGCTATAATAAAGGCTGATGCCGTTATTGGTGGCAAACCATAAATCGCCGTCATGGTCTTCAATGATGGCATTTACCTGGTCATTGATGAGTGACTGTTTATTGCCGATAGAGTGTTTTATCCATTGATAATCGGCATATCGGTTGTTGCGTACAGTTATACCAATGGGATAATTAGCCATCCAGATGCGTTGTTCACTGTCAATGTAGATATCATTGATGGTATTTCCGTTCATTGAGTTGTACCGGTTATAGTCAGCAACAATGTATGGTATAGATTCATAGGTATCGGTATTCATTTTGTAGACACCGGCCCCGTCTGTAGCTATGAGGATTTCATTGTTATTGTAGGCACGGATACAGTTAATACTAACGTCCATCAGTCCGGATGGGATATGCATGACTTTGTGCTCATTCAGGTCATAGGTAAATATTCCCCGTTGGAAAGTACCGATAAAAACCTTGTGAGACGGTTTATGATAGTATAGTTCGTTGATTTGTATCTTCAAGGTGTCCAATTGGTTGCAGGGACTGAGGGTGAGGGTGTTGTTGGCCAGCTCAGCATAATGTATGCCGATGTCGGTCCCGATGAAGAAGTGGGTCGAATCAATCTGTGCGATATCAGTAATTCGTTCTCCTATTTCGTTTTGAATGAATGTCACCTTCTGGGTATTGCTGTCGTACAGATATAGAGCATCTTCATTGCAAAGCCATATTACGCTGTTGGCATCCACAAAACCGTAACTGATAGGGGTTGGACGTCCTTTCACTTCGCTTTCGGGTAGCTTGTATACCAGGACAAAACGGTCGTGTTTTGTATCATAGCGGAACACGCGTCCTTTCTTGCCAATTTCCCATATGGTTCCTTTGGAATCCACATAGAGCCAGTTCAGGTTCATCATGGAATTCACTTCCTCATCTCCATCCATCAGTTTGTACGGCTTGAATTCTTTTCCGTTGTATCGGTCGATGCCGTCGTGGGTAAGAAACCACATGTAACCTTTGGGTCCCTTTTGAATAGCATATACCCGTCTGTTGCTCAAACCGTCTTCCACACCGATGTATTTGTATGTTTGTGCAATGCCTATAATTGGCAATAATAGTAGTATGCAGAAAAAGAAGTACTTTTTCATAATTGTCGAGCGGTTTTTTTGAATGTTGTACTGAGGGAGAGTTGAAAATAAACACAAAAATAATGCTTTTGTTTGAGAAAAGCAAGAAAAGAAAGCGAAGAATAGAAATGTAACAAGCGCGGGATTATTCATAACCCGCGCTTGTTACATTTCTATAAAGAAGGAAGTTCAGCTCATTTTTTATTGGCTTCCACCCACTTGCGTGCATTGACAAATGCTTCTACCCAAGGAGTGATTTGGTCGCTGTTTACGTGGTCTGCGGGGTAGCAACCGTTCTGCCAGGGGAAGATGGCACGTTCCAAGTGGGGCATCATGGCCAGATGACGTCCGTCGGCACTTGCCAATCCGGCTATGGAATAATCTGAGCCGTTGGGGTTGGAAGGGTATTCGTCGTATGAGTATTTCAGCACGACGTTGTATTTGTCCTCGTCGTATGGCAAGGAGAATTTTCCTTCACCGTGAGCTACCCAGATACCCAGTTTGCTGCCACTCAGTGAGCCGAGCATTACGCTGCGGTTGGTGGGGACGGTAACACCGAGGAATCTGGATTCAAACTTGTGTGAGTCATTATGAAGCATCTTGCCGTTTTTCTTGTGCTCGGGATTGATAAGATTAAGTTCCATCATGAGCTGGCAGCCGTTGCAGACACCCAGTGAAAGCGTATCCTCGCGTGCATAATATTTGTCGAGCGCTTCTTTTGCTTTCGGATTGAAGAGGAAAGCACCTGCCCAACCCTTAGCAGAACCAAGAACGTCGGAGTTGGAGAAACCACCGCAGTAAACAATCATGTTACATCTTCCAGCGTCTCGCGGCCGCTGATAAGGTCGGTCATGGTAACATCCTTCACATCGAAGCCTGCCAGATAGAGTGAGTAGGCCATTTCGCGTTCGCCGTTGGTTCCTTTTTCACGGATGATGGCGGCGCGTATACCTGACGGTGTACGGCGGTCCGGATTAATGCCGTATTGTGAGAACTTGCCTTTGAAGTCCGGCATGAAGGCGAATTCCACCGGTTGCATCTTGTAGTTTTCGAAACGCTTCTTGGCGCAGCCGTTCATGGACTGCTTACGGTCAAGGAGATAAGAAGTAGAGTACCATACATCACGCATATATCGATGCCAAACTGATAAGTAACATCGCCTTTTGATACAAGAATATGGCGTTCGTCTGTCGGTTTGCCGAGCTTCACGTAACCTACGCCTGCATCTTCCAGTATTTGCTTTACAGCTTCCTTGTGCTTGTCGCTCACCTGGATAACGATACCCGGGTTCTCTGCAAACAGAATCTTGATAAGGTCTTGCTCCTTGATTTTATCCAGGTTGATTTCCATACCGCCTTCCACATTGGCAAAGCACATTTCAAGCAGTGAGTGATAAGACCACCGGCGGAAATATCATGTCCGGCAAGAATCAGTCCCTTGTTGACCAGTTCCTGCACGGCAAGGAAAGCATCGCGGAAGTATTCGGCATCCTGCACGCTGGGAACTTCGTCACCTACCTTGCCCAGGGTCTGAGCAAAGGCGGAACCGCCGAGTTTCAGGTTGTCGAAACTGAAGTCTATATGATAAATGGTAGTTTTTTCATTGTTAACCAGCACCGGAGATACGACTTTCTTGACGTCGGAAACTTCTCCACCGGCAGAAACAATTACCGTGCCCGGAGAAATTACTTTGCTGCCGTCGGGGTATTTCTGTGTCATGGAAAGAGAGTCTTTACCGGTCGGTACATTGATTTGCAGGGAACAGCAGAAGTCACTCAAGCCTTTACTGCCGTGTACAGACGGGCATCTTCACCTTCTTGCGAACGGCAAGGCCACATCCAGTTGGCAGAAAGGGAAACGCTGTCCAGACCTTCGGCAAGCGGTGCCCAAACCAAGTTGGTCAATGCTTCGCTGACGGAAAGAACGGAGCCGGCTGCCGGGTCGCAAGTGCCGCCTGGGGAGCATGGCCCAGAGAGGTTGCGATACCCTTTTCGCCGCGATAGTCCAAAGCTACCACACCACAATCGCTCAGAGGCAACTGCAATTCACCCTGGCACTGTTGGCGGGCAATCTTGCCTGTTACAGAACGGTCCACCTTGTTTGTTAACCAGTCTTTACAAGCCACAGCTTCCAGTTGGAGCACATTGGTGAGGTATTCGTGTAGTTGGGAAACTTCGTATTGGGGCATTTCGTAGTGACGTTCCACGGTCTTGTCCACCATATAGGTCTTGGGGGAAGAGCCGAACATCTGTTCTACGGCGAGGTCGAACGGACGTACACCGTCAGCTTGCTGGAAGGCAAAGCGATGGTCGCCGGTCGTTTCACCTACTACGTACATCGGAGCGCGTTCGCGTTCGGCTACCTTGCGTACATGTTCGATGGCCTCTTCCTGAATCAGCAAGCCCATGCGTTCCTGGCTTTCGTTGGCAATGATTTCCTTGGCGGACAGAGTCGTGTCACCGATGGGCAACTTGCTCATGTCAATCAGACCGCCGCATTCCTCTACCAATTCGGACAGACAGTTTACATGTCCGGCAGAGCCGTGGTCGTGGATGGAAACCACCGGATTGGTCTCTTCCTCACAAAGTGCGCGTACCACGTTGTAGGCGCGTTTCTGCATTTCGGCGTTGGCGCGTTGTACAGCATTCAGCTCGATGCCACTGCTGTAGCGTCCGGTATCTACGGAAGATACGGAGCCGCCGCCCAAACCGATGCGATAATTGTCTCCACCGATGACAACCACTTTGTTGCCGGCTTCCGGTGTACCTTTCAAACAGTCACGCTGGGTACCGTAGCCTACGCCTCCGGCAAGCATAATCACTTTGTCGTAACCATAGACTTCATCTTTTTCCTTATGTTCGAAAGTGAGCACGGAACCGCAGATTAGCGGTTGGCCGAATTTGTTCCCGAAATCACTGGCACCATTGGAGGCTTTGATTAGTATTTGTTCGGGAGTTTGATACAGCCATTTGCGTACCGGCAGAATCTCTTCCCAGGGACGTCCTTCTTCCGTACGGGGGTAGGAGGTCATGTAAACGGCTGTTCCGGCAATCGGCCAAGAGCCCTTACCGCCGCCCATACGGTCGCGAATCTCACCGCCCGTACCGGTAGACGCACCGTTGAACGGTTCTACTGTTGTGGGAAAGTTATGTGTTTCCGCTTTCAGGGAGATGACACTCTTGATGTCCTTTACTTGGAAATAGTCAGGCTTGGAGTGGTCTGCGGGGGCAAACTGTTCGATAACCGGACCTTCGGCAAAGGCTACATTGTCTTTGTAGGCAGAGATAATTTTGTTGGGATTCTCTTGTGTGGTTTTCTTTATCATCTGGAAGAGTGAAGATTCCTGTTCCACTCCATCGATGATGAATGTCCCGCCGAAGATTTTGTGACGGCAGTGCTCGGAGTTGATTTGCGCGAAACCGAATACTTCGGAGTCTGTCAAAGGGCGTCCGAGGTCTTTCTCTACTTTCTTGAGGTAGTCCATTTCTTCTTTGGAGAGTGCCAGACCTTCCTTTTCATTGTATGCCTCCAGGTCTTCGATGTGTACAATCGGTTCCGGCTGCCGGTTGGTTGTAAATACATTCTGGTCCAGCCCCTTGTACATACGTTGCAGCATCGGGTCGTGGTCTGCGTTCTCATCTTTTACGGGGAAGTACTCTTCGATGCGTATGATGCCGTCCAACCCCATATTCTGGGTGATTTCTACGGCGTTTGTACTCCAAGGAGTAATCATCTCACGGCGCGGGCCGACGAAATGTCCTTTCAGGTTGTCTTCACTTTCGGGGGTGGCTTCTCCAAAAAGCCAGCAGAGTTTGTCGCTGTCTGCTGGGGGATTCATGATTACATTCTACGGCAATCACACTCTTGGATGGGGTTCTGAAAAAAAGAATCATAGTTATATTTACGATTTTACGATTTACGATTTTACGATTGAAGTTACTTCTTTGAGTATCTTCATCTTTTCTTCTTGGGGGCAAAGATACGTAAAATCGGTGGGGAGGAGAAAAAAAGGAAAACAAAAAAACGCATGCAATTTTACTCGTATGCGTTTTTTGTTCTGTTTCATAAAAACCGGATGTGTGTTATTGTATGACGATTTCATCCGTAAATAAGAATTGCTTCTTCCTTGTATGGCATGGAAGCGTACATATCGTGTCTCAGTGGGGGTGCCAATCCAGCCGAAATCACGGAATATCACGTCCTTTCCGGCCTCTTCCTCGCTGCAGATATCACTGCCCAGCAGGGTGAAGTTCTTGCCATCAACAGATGCCCATACTTCCACTTTGGCAGGGAGAAATACTTGTGGGGTACGGATTTGCATGAAGTTGGCCATGACCCGATGTATGGCGGTCACTTCGCCCAGGTCGATAATGGCATCCAAATCATTGGGGCAGAAGCCCTGCCATCGTCCGTCCATGTAGCTTTTGCCGCCGCGAAGTCCGTCGAGGAGACCGGCGTCACCGCCGCCTTTGTATACTTCTTTATGCTGATAGTATCTGCCGCCCGGTGCATAGGTTATCTTTTTGCCTATGCCCTTATGGTAGTCGGTGCGCAGGTGAAGGCTTTTTCCGATAGGCTTTTCTCCGTCGAAAAGGCGTGCGGTCAGCAATATGGAGTCTTTTACGGCAAACGGTTTCTTGTATAACTTGGAAGATACAGTCGGTTCGGAGCCGTCCGTTGTGTAGCGGATGTCAATCGGATGTTTTTCGGAGGTGAGGGACAGCATGATTTTTTTCTTGGCATAGTCAACGGTCTGGCTGGTCTGCACTTGTTCCGACAAGGTGAACGGGTTGTACCTTTCGTCCGGATGTATCGTATTTCGTTGTTGATACGTCTCTTGAAACTCTCCGGATGCTTGTTCTCCATGGGAGTCCAGCCTACTTCTGCCAGAGCATGATGCGTGGTATATCATATATTCGGCATGTTCGTAAGTGGGCAGATATTCAGCCCATACATTGCCTTGCACGCCTAATATGTATTTGCAGATATCACTTCCCAATGAATCGGGAGCCGGGTCGTAGGAGTAGGTCTGTCCGATGGGGATGCAGGCGCCAAACGCCAGCGGCTGTGTCTCAGGGTCATCCTGGTAGTGGTCCAGATAGCAGTGGCTCTCCGGTGTCATGATGGCGTAATGCCCCATGCGGGCGGCGGCAATGCCACCCTCCGTACCCCGCCACGACATGACGGTTGCGTTGGGGGCCAGGCCTCCATCCAGTATCTCGTCCCAGCCGATGATTTCACGCCCTTTGTCGTTGAGGTACTTCTCTATGCGGACTATCATATAGCTTTGCAGCTCACTTTCATCTTTGAGCCCTTCTTCCTTCATGCGCTTCTGGCATTTGGGGCATGCCTTCCAGTGGCGTCTGCTGGCTTCATCACCTCCAATATGGATATACCGGGAAGGGAACAGCCGTATCACTTCATCCAGCACATCTTCGAAGAACTTGAAGGTCTCTTCGTTTCCGATACAGACTTCACCGGATGTATAAGGCTTGCCGGTACAGGACAGCTGTGGATAGGCTGCCAGTACTTCTCCCGAGTGTCCCGGCATTTCTATTTCGGGGATAACGGTGACATGCCTCAAGCGGGCATATTCCAGAACCTCACGTACATCCGCTTCCGTATTAGTAGCCTCCATAGGCTCCTTCTTCATCCTTCTCGCAGAAGTGATGGTCATATTTCCCCCAATCCTGCAGATTGGCGGCTTTTCTCCAGGCTGCGAATTCTGTCAGGCGGGGATAGCCCGGAATCTCCAGCCGCCATCCGGCACCGTCGGTCAGATGCCAATGCAGGCGGTTGATTTTGTAGGTGGCTACCAGGTCTATTTGTTTCTTGACATAGTCCGTGTTAAAGAAGTGTCTTGAAACATCCAGGTGCAGCCCACGATAGGGGAATCTGGGTTCGTCCTTGATGGTCGTGACTGGCAGTTTCTTCCCGTTACGGGCAAGTTGTGCCAGGGTTTGCAGTCCATAGAAGGCACCTGCAGCGGAGGAGGCCTGAATGTTTACACCTTGTTTGCTGACTGTCAGGTTGTAGCTTCGGCAGCGATTGGATTATCCGTTGCGTCCGTTATTTCTATCGTTACAAAAGGGTTCTTGTCGACAAGCTTCATGGGGATGGCAAAGTCCGGCAGATAGGCCAGCAGGTCATTCATGTCGGATTTCGCCAGATTGGTCGAGAAGGTTACCGTAGATGGCAGTTCTACTGTTTTTGACGTTGTTTGGGCATACTGCGGATATGGAACCACACCGAGTTCCTTGGGGGCTTCGCATGCCGTCAGTAGTAAGACGGCCATGGAACGAGTGTTAGAGTTTTTTTTATTCGTTTCATAAGGGGGTATTGTTAAGTTCGGAGGTAAATATACGGAATAATATGTAAAATGGATAATCTTTACTTCTTAAAATCCTTTTCCGTCGAAAAAACGTTAACACTATTCGTTCGTCTCATAAAAAAGTCCGATATTTGCAGCCATGATTCAGATAGAGACCATATTTGACATATTGTGGAAGGGGTTCATTATCGGCGTCATTGTGTCCGCGCCATTGGGTCCTGTAGGAGTATTGTGTATTCAGCGTACTTTGAATAAAGGACGGTGGTATGGTTTCGTAACGGGGATAGGAGCTTCGCTAAGCGATATTGCATATGCTTTGCTGACGGGCTACGGGATGAGTTTCGTTTTTGATTATGTCAACAAGAACATCTTTTACCTGCAACTTTTCGGAAGCATTCTTCTGTTGGCGTTTGGCGTTTATACGTTCCGCAGCAATCCGGTACAGTCCATCCGTCCGGTATCCATCAACAAGGGTTCCTATTTTCATAACTTCATAACGGCGTTTGCCGTCACACTTTCCAATCCACTGATTATTTTCCTTTTTGTAGGTCTTTTTGCTCGCTTTGCTTTTGTAAGTGAGGGTGTGCTGGTGTTCGAGGCCGTTACCGGATACCTGCCATCGCATTGGGTGCTTTGGCTTGGTGGTTTGGCATAACCTTTTTTGTCAATAAGGTCCGTACACAATTCAACCTGCGAGGTATCTGGATACTGAACCGTATTATCGGGAGCATTGTCATTGTGGTGTCTGTGCTGGGACTGGTGTTTACGCTGATGGGTGAATCACTGTATTGAGTGGAAAGGTGAAAGTGGGAAGGTGAAAAATCATAATTCATACATTTTATCGTGAAGATTGCGCAACAACTGAAAGAGAAGAATATAGCCGAATACCTTATATATATGTGGCAGGTGGAGGATTTGCTCCGTGCCAACGGCTGTGACATAGACCGGATACGCCAGAACATCATTTTGCGCTATCCGGAGGAGGAACGGCCTGCGCTGGAAGAATGGTATGGAAATCTGGCAGGTATGATGCGTGCGGAAGGCGTAACGGAAAAGGGCATCTGCAAATCAACCGTAATGTCATTCTGAATCTGACGGAGCTGCATGGCGAATTGCTGGCTTCTACGAAATATCCGTTCTATAATGCGGCTTATTTCAAGGCACTGCCTTTTATCGTGGAGCTGCGCCAGAAGAGCGGCCGGAAAGAGGAGTCTGAGGTAGACACTTGTTTCGAGGCGCTTTATGGAGTGCTGCTGTTGCGCTTGCAGAAGAAGGAAATCAGTCAGGGCACGGCAAAGGCTATGGAGGCCATCAGTGGTTTCATCTCGTTGCTTGCCAACTATTATGACAAGGAGAAGCGGGGAGAACTGGAGTTGATGGATAATTGATAGTGGATGATTGATAATTATGAAGGAAAATATTGTTCATCGTAACATTCTATATATAAGTGTAACTTTATTAAATGAATATTCTGATAACCGGTGCCAACGGTCAACTTGGCAATGAAATGCGAGTGTTGTCGAAAGAAAACGGACAACATGCTTATTTTTTCACTGACGTGCAGGAATTGGACATTTGCGACGAACAAGCTGTGCACAGGTTTGTGAAGGGTAACCGGATAGATGTGATTGTGAATTGCGCTGCTTATACGGCGGTGGACAAGGCAGAGGATAATCAGGAACTTTGCGACAAGCTGAATCATGTCGCTCCTGGCTATCTGGCTGCTGCTGCCGAAGCTTGCGGTGCTGCCTTGATACAAGTGTCCACCGATTATGTTTTCGACGGAACCGGACACACTCCCTATACGGAAGAGGCGGCCACTTGCCCCAATTCGGTATATGGCTCTACTAAACTGGCAGGTGAGCAGGCGGTGATGAAGCATTGCAGCCGTGCATGATTATCCGTACAGCATGGCTCTATTCCATTTACGGGAATAATTTTGTGAAGACGATGCTTCGTCTGGGACGTGAGCGAGAGACGCTGGGGGTTGTCTTCGACCAGATAGGCACACCGACATATGCCAATGATTTGGCACGTGCCATTTTTGCGGCTGTCAACCGGGGGATTGTTCCCGGTATCTATCATTTCAGCAACGAGGGTGTGTGCTCGTGGTATGATTTCACGTTGGCTATCCATCGCCTGGCCGGCATAAAGACCTGCAAGGTAAGCCCGCTGCATACGGATGAGTTTCCTGCCAAGGTGCCGCGTCCGCATTATTCCGTGTTGGACAAGACAAAGATAAAGAAGACATTCGGCATCGATATACCCCATTGGGAGGCGAGCCTTGCCGTCTGCATGAAGAATTTGGAAGAGTGATTATTACTGACTAATTGATATATGGCCAATAACAACGAAATAGAGAGACGGAGAACGTTTGCGATTATCGCGCATCCGGATGCCGGTAAGACATCATTGACCGAGAAGCTGTTGCTTTTTGGTGGACAAATCCAGGTGGCGGGTGCCGTAAAGAGCAATAAGATAAAGAAGACGGCAACGTCGGACTGGATGGATATTGAAAAACAGCGTGGTATTTCCGTTACCACTTCTGTAATGGAGTTCGACTACCATGACTACAAGGTCAACATCCTTGATACTCCGGGTCACCAGGACTTTGCTGAAGATACCTACCGCACGCTGACGGCTGTGGACAGTGTTATCATCGTGGTGGACGGTGCGAAAGGTGTGGAAACGCAGACACGCAAGCTGATGGAGGTCTGCCGTATGCGTAATACGCCGGTGATTATCTTCATCAACAAGATGGACCGTGAAGCCAAAGACCCGTTCGACCTGCTGGACGAACTGGAGGAGGAACTGCACATCCACGTGCGTCCCTTGACGTGGCCTATCGAGAGCGGTGTCCGTTTCAAGGGTGTCTACAATATCTACGAGCATAACCTCAACCTCTACCAGCCCAGCAAGCAGGTAGTGACGGAGAAGGTGGAAGTAGACATCCATACCGAGGAGCTGGACAACCAGATTGGTGCCCAGCTGGCCGACAAGCTGCGCGGAGAATTGGAACTGATAGACGGTGTTTACCCCGAATTCGATAAGGAGGAATACTTGAAAGGAGAGCTTGCTCCCGTATTCTTCGGTTCGGCACTGAATAATTTCGGTGTGCAGGAACTGTTGGATTGCTTTGTGGAGATTGCTCCCAGTCCCCGTCCCGTGAAGGCGGAAGAACGTGAGGTGGAGCCGGAAGAACCTAAATTTACCGGATTCATCTTTAAGATAACCGCCAATATCGACCCGAATCACCGTTCATGTATCGCTTTCTGCAAAATCTGCTCCGGGAAGTTTGTACGCAATGCCCCGTACTTGCATGTACGTCATGGCAAGACGATGCGTTTCTCGTCGCCTACGCAGTTCATGGCGCAGCGCAAGACAACTGTCGATGAGGCTTGGGCGGGAGATATTATCGGCCTGCCGGATAACGGTACGTTCAAGATTGGCGATACGCTGACCGAAGGCGAGGCGCTTCACTTCAAGGGGCTTCCGAGTTTCTCTCCGGAGATGTTCAAGTACATTGAGAATGCCGACCCGATGAAGCAGAAACAGCTTGCCAAGGGTATCGACCAGTTGATGGACGAAGGTGTGGCGCAGTTGTTCGTCAACCAGTTCAACGGGCGTAAGATTATCGGTACGGTGGGGCAGTTGCAGTTCGAGGTCATCCAGTATCGTCTGGAGAATGAATACAGTGCGAAGTGCCGTTGGGAGCCGCTCAGTCTGTATAAAGCCTGCTGGATTGAGAGCGATGATGCGGCTGAACTGGAAGCCTTCAAGAAGCGCAAATACCAGTATATGGCGAAAGACCGCGAGGGTAGGGATGTGTTCCTGGCGGACAGCGGATATGTGTTGCAGATGGCGCAGATGGACTTCAAGCATATCAAGTTCCACTTTACGAGCGAGTTCTAAGCTATACGATTTTTGCTGACTCACGGCTATAAATGATGCAAGTCGAAGAAAAAGAGGAGGTACAAAGTAATGAAAAACTTTGTACCTCTTTATTTATTGTGGGAAGAAAGTGTTACCTTTGTTTCTGCAACGATTAATATGCATTGATTATGAAAACTGTTGAAGTAAGCTCGTTCCTTACCGATTTTACACCTTACTTATTATAAACACAAAATTTCAAGATGAAACATACCTTCCTTTTTCTCCTGCTGATTCTCCTTCTGGGGCTGACAGCCTGCTCGAAACCTGCCGATAGAACTTTGGTGTATAGTGTGGTGAAAACCTATCAGGATTTGTATAATGCGGTAACAAAGTAAAATCAGCCAAACACGTAGAGAGGCACATTCTCTCTATGTGTTTATTCTTTCTTTTCACTGGCATAAACTCATAAATGATGTCATATTGCAAAGAATAACTTATAACAATTACCTTGTAGAGATAGGAAGATACAGGTGGCTTCATTATCAGGGGTTTGCGTGTGTCGCTTGTAGAGATTATCACCTTATTCCTCTTATTTAAGCTTTATTTCCCCCCTTCTTCTTGTAGAGATATGGTTTTTGTAATCCTTTGTTTTTGAGTGATTTGTGAAAATCGGTTGTAGATGCCATTTTCTTGTTTTCCCTTGTTTCCCACCCTAACTTTGCAACATCGAATTTGAGAAAAGCAGACGGCTGAATCGTTGAGGCCTCACGATGAAAACTTCTGCTTCTCGGGTGAGACAAGAGAAACAGAATATACCTATTATTAATCATTTAAAACATTACGATTATGGCATTTTTTAAAAGAGTTCAAAAAAAAGTAAACGATTTGTGGTATCCTCAATCAGTAACCTGGGGCAAGGCGGTTACTACCCGTGAAGTGGCAGATGAACTGTCTTTCATTTCTACCGTGACCCGTGGTGACACGTATGCGGTGATGGAGAACTTGGGGCGTGTATTGAGCAATTTCATGGGGCAGGGACGTACTGTGAAGATAGACGGTATAGGCACTTTCTACTATACTGCTACCTCTACCAAAAGAGGGGTGCCGACGGCTGAGGAGGTAAGCGCTTCGCTGATAAACGGAGTACGTGTCCGTTTCCTGCCCGAAGTGGAGCGTAATAGTGGCAATCAGGTGACTACCCGCAGCATGGTGAATACAAAGATTGTTTGGAAAGAGTGGGGTAAGACTTCTACCTCCACCGGTATTACTCCCGGCGACAATACCGGTGGAACCCCCGGCGGCAACGACGGCGACCAGGGTGAGAATCCGTTGGGCTGATTCTCCTTCCTTGAAAGCAATTGATGACTGACACCGTTTTATGCTAAAAGTTTCCCGTACCACCTCATTGGTTGTGCGGGAAGCTTTACTTTTTAGCATCTTTTATCATTCTTCTCTGCCTTTCTTTAATGGATTATCGCTAATTTCGAGCGATTTTTCGTAAATTCGGCTGAATAACTAATAATTTATAATATGGAAAACTTGAATACAGCACTTTTGCTGATGGTGGTAGGTATGGCAACAGTCTTCGCTATCCTGCTGATTGTTATTAACTTAGGAAAAGCTCTTATTGCATTGGTGAATAAATATGCGCCCGAAGAGGTGACACCGGCTAAAGCTGCGGCAAATGGTCCCGCACCTGTCCCCGGTAATATTCTGGCAGCTATCAGTGCAGCCGTAACAGTAGTGACACAAGGTAAGGGTAAAGTTGCTAAGGTAGAAAAAATCTGAAATAATAATCTTATATAAAAACACACCGAATAATTTAGTATGAAAAAGGAAATTAAGTTCAGTTTGGTATTCAGGGACATGTGGCAGAGTGCCGGAAAATATGTACCCCGTGTTGACCAACTGGTGAAAGTAGCTCCCGCCATTATTGAGATGGGTTGTTTTGCGCGCGTGGAAACCAATGGTGGAGGTTTTGAACAAGTAAATCTGCTGTTTGGGGAGAATCCGAATAAAGCCGTGCGCGAGTGGACGAAGCCGTTCCATGAAGCCGGTATCCAGACCCACATGTTGGACCGTGCCCTGAATGGCCTCCGCATGAGTCCCGTGCCCGCCGATGTGCGCAAGCTGTTCTATAAGGTGAAGAAAGCGCAAGGTACGGACATCACGCGTACTTTCTGCGGTCTGAACGATACCCGCAATATCATTCCTTCTATTGGCTATGCACACGATGCCGGAATGATTTCCCAATGCTCGCTCTGCATCACCCATTCACCCATCCATACCGTAGAATACTACACGGAGATGGCACTGAAGCTTATCAAGCAGGTGCCGACGAAATCTGCATCAAGGATATGGCAGGTATCGGACGTCCGGTTTCTTTGGGCAAGATTGTGGCCAATATCAAGGCGGCGCATCCCGATATTCCTATCCAGTATCATAGTCATGCGGGTCCCGGTTTCAATATGGCAAGTATTCTTGAAGTGTGCGAAGCGGGTTGCGACTATATCGACGTAGGCATGGAGCCGCTTTCCTGGGGTACGGGACATGCGACTTGCTCAGTGTGCAGGCCATGCTGAAGGATGCAGGCTTCCAGGTGCCCGAAGTCAATATGGAGGCATATATGAAGGTACGCGCACTCATCCAGGAGTTTATGGACGACTTCCTTGGCTTGTACATCAGCCCGCGCAACCGCCTGATGAACTCCCTGCTGATTGGTCCCGGACTGCCGGGTGGCATGATGGGCAGTCTGATGGCAGACTTGGAATCCAATCTGGAGTCCATCAACAAATACAAGGCAAAACGCAACCTGCCCTTCATGAAGCAGGATGAACTGCTCATCAAGTTGTTCAACGAAGTGGCATATGTTTGGCCGCGCGTGGGTTATCCCCCGTTGGTGACTCCGTTCAGCCAGTACGTCAAGAACCTTTCCATGATGAACGTCATTGCTATGGAGAAAGGCAAGGAACGCTGGGGTATGATTGCCGATGACATTTGGGATATGCTGTTGGGCAAGGCAGGTAAGCTGCCGGGTCAGCTGGCTCCCGAAATCATAGAGAAGGCCGAACGCGAAGGACGCAAGTTCTTCACCGGCAATCCGCAGGACAACTATCCCGATGCTCTGGACAAGTACCGCAAGCTGATGAAGGAGAACAAGTGGGAACTGGGCGAGGACGACGAAGAGCTCTTCGAATACGCCATGCACCCGGCTCAATACGAGGCTTACAAGAGTGGCAAGGCCAAGCAGGACTTCCTGGAGGATGTGGAGAAACGCCGTGCCGAACGTGACAAGTCTCCGCTGGACGATGCCAAACCCAAGACGCTCACTGTGCAGGTGGACGGTCAGGCTTACCGCGTGACGGTGGCATACGGTGACATCGACCTGCCCGCTTCGGCCACCGAAAAGGTGACAGCTCCCCCCGTAGGCGAAGGTCAGGACGTTCCGGCTCCGCTCGAAGGCAAGTTCTTCCTGACAAAGAATGCGCAGGAAACCCCGTTGAAAGTGGGTGACAAGGTGAAGAGTGGCGACCTCCTCTGCTATATCGAAGCTATGAAGACATACAATGCCATCCGTGCAGACTTTGATGGAACGGTTGTTGCCATCTGTGTCAATCCGGGTGACTCTGTTTCTGAAGATGATGTATTAATGAAGATAGGATAATGGAAGATATATTTGCAAAACTCTATGATATGACGGCCTTCAGCAACATCATTGCCGATCCGTCGTTCCTCGTGATGTATGCCATCGCTTTCATCCTGCTTTATTTAGGTATCAAGAAACACTATGAACCATTGTTGTTGGTACCATCGCTTTCGGTGTGCTCATTGCCAACTTTCCCGGCGGCGAGATGGGGGTGATTCAGGCAGATGAAAACGGAATGGTCATGGTAGGCGGGGTGATGAAGAATATTTGGGAGATGCCGTTGCACGAGATTGCGCACGACCTCGGACTGATGAACTTCATTTATTATATGCTGATTAAGACCGGCTTTCTGCCGCCTGTTATCTTTATGGGTGTGGGTGCGCTGACAGACTTCGGTCCGATGCTCCGTAACTTGCGTCTCTCCATATTCGGTGCGGCTGCGCAGTTAGGTATTTTCACCGTACTGCTTTGTGCTGTGATGATAGGGTTCACTCCGCAGGAAGCAGGTGCGTTGGGCATTATCGGTGGTGCCGATGGTCCTACGGCTATCTTTACTACCATCAAGCTGGCTCCCCATCTGTTGGGACCGATTGCCATTGCTGCTTATTCTTATATGGCGCTGGTACCGGTCATCATTCCGATGGTGGTGAAGCTGTTCTGTACCAAGAAGGAATTGATGATTAACATGAAGGAGCAGGAGAAGCTGTATCCTTCGAAAACCGAGATTAAGAATCTGCGTGTATTGAAGATTATCTTCCCGATTGCAGTGACTACGATTGTTGCTTTATTTGTGCCCACAGCAGTACCTTTGATTGGTATGTTGATGTTCGGTAACTTGATTAAGGAAATCGGTTCGGATACAAGCCGCTTGTTTGATGCTGCTGCTAATAGTATCATGAATGCAGCTACCATCTTCTTAGGATTGAGCGTTGGCGCCACGATGACCAGTGAGGCATTCCTGAATTGGACGACTATCGGTATTGTGATTGGTGGTTTCCTGGCATTTGCATTGTCCATTACGGGAGGTATTTTCTTTGTGAAGCTGTTCAACCTATTCAGCAAGAAGAAGATCAATCCGCTGATTGGTGCTACCGGCCTGAGTGCCGTACCCATGGCAAGCCGTGTCTGCAATGAAATAGCAACGAAGTATGACCCGAAAAACCATGTGCTGAATTACTGTATGTCCAGTAATATCTCCGGCGTAATCGGCTCGGCTGTTGCGGCGGGTGTGCTGATTTCATTCCTGGGATAAACGGTCAGTAGGAAAAATATAAAGAAACTCCGGTATGGCTTTGTAAAGCTATGCCGGAGTTTTTTGTATGTTTTTCTTTGAGGGGCATTTCATTCACTAACCACCTTCCAATATTCAGCCATCGCCATCTTCTCCGCCAGATACGCATCAATCAGGTTGGTGTGTGCCTGCGTCCACGAGAGTTGTGCGGACAACACATCTGCCATGCTGGCTTTTCCTTCATTATAAGAGAAGGTGACAAGGCCAGATTCTCTTCGGCGAGTATCATATTCTCCTGGGCCGTCTTGACTTGCTGTTCAGTTTCCGTCAGTTTTGTGGTGGCTGCGGAGAGCTCTTCCAGAATATTGTCCGTTACATAGCTTTGTTGCAGCTTCTGTATGCCGATATAGGCTTTCTGTTGGCGGTTTGTCTTGAAGCGGGCTCCCCAACGGAAGATGGGGATGCTGACATTGACTCCTACGACGGGAGTATGAGGTACATCCTGCCCCATATAGGTGATTCCCGTATCCCAACCGGTAGCGAGGAACATGCTGATTTGTGGGTTGTAGCGGCTGAGGGCGGCATGCCGTTGTGCTTCGCTGCGGGCGATGTTCACGGAGGTACTGGCATATTCTGCCCGGCGGGGCAGCACATCATCCAAGGCCAAGATGATGGGGGCAGTCGGTATATCTATTTCGGCTATGCTGTCTATGGGAGCGTCCGGTTCCGAGCCCATAAGGATATTCAGTTTTTGCAGGGCAAGGGTATGGTTTTGGCGTGCCTTGATATACTGCAATTCGGCCTCTTTGCGCCGGGTGGAAATCATCAGCAAGTCTGTGCGGCTGATGGCACCGTCATCAAAGCGGTCTTGGATGATGTCGTACTGCTGTTGTACAATATCCTGAAAGGTAGCCGCCGCTTTCAGACCGGCACGGGCGGCAGAGGCATTCCAATAGACGGCGTCACTTTGATAGTGTATCTGGTCGAGGGTCAGCTCTGTGGTAAGTTGAGCCAGTGCCTCGTCGGCTTGCGCCACTTTCTTTTGGGCTATCAGGGAACCTCCGGTATAAAGCGGCTGCGTCAAGGTGGCAAGTGCTGATAGGTATAAGGGCGGTAGTCTCCTTTCGGACTGTTCCATTGATCCAGATGATTGAGATTGGCGGTACCCTCGGCGGTGATGTCAATCTGGGGCAGGAAACCGGTGGAGGCAATCTTGCGTGCCTCGGTACTGGCGAATGTTTTCAAATGCTGTTGTTTCAGAATCTGGCTGTATGACTTTCTACCTTGTCGCGGTATTCTTCGCTGGCTCAGATATGCTTGTTGTGCCCCGGCATTCAGTCCGGAGCACAGTAATGATAGAATAAGTATTTTTGTTTTCATCATTCAATTGGTAAACTGTAAATTGTTGAATGTTCTCTCACTTGATTTTATGAATGGCGCAATAAGCCACAGGCAGCACGAATAGGGTCAATGCCGAGGCTACCAGCAAACCACCCATGATGGTTGCCGCCATGCCGCCGAACATGGCATCGAACAATAACGGCAACATTCCCAGGATAGTGGTACCCGATGCCATGGCCACCGGGACAATACGGGTGGTCGTTGCACTGATAACGGCTTCACGCGGTGCTTTTCCGGCAGCGGTTTCCGTATCGATTTGGTCCACCAGCACGATGGCATTCTTGATATTCATTCCAATCAGCCCCAGCAAGCCGAGGATGGAGAAGAAGTCGAATGATTTCCCCAATACCACCAGTCCCAGTACAATACCTATAAAGATAAGCGGCAGCATCAGCAGGATAACAATCGGCTTCCGGTAGCTGCGGAACAGAAACAGCAAGGTGACGAACATAAGGAAGAATGTCAGCGGCAGGTTGGCTGCCAGTGCGGCATTGCTTTCTGCCTGGCTTTCCTGCTCTCCGAAGTATTTCATGGTGTAACCTTCGGGCACATCAATCTCCTCCTGCACTTGCTTCCATATACGGTTGAAGGCGGCAATGGCATTCACACCGCGGCGTGGGTCGGCCTGCGCATCATCACCATCTGCCGGTTGTAGTCTTTCACATTGGAGAACTTGTACTGGAAGTCGAACCGGCTGACGACTTGTTCCAGAGTGGTTGTTTCGCGTGCAGTGCCGAATACGGGGAGTGTACGCAAGTCGTTGATGCGGAAAGAGTCGATAGTTTTATCCTTCAACAGAACGGGAAGTACTTGGTCTCCTTCCCTGTATTCTCCAAGTGCCATGCCGTTCGTACCGATCTGGATACTCTGTGCCATGCTTTGACGGGAGATACCCAACGGTTGTGCACGCTCCTGACTGTAAACGGGATGCCACACCGGTATCTTATTGCCCCAGGAGTTGCGCACGTTGATAAGTTCACCGTCACGGTGCATGATGTCCAGAGCCTTGTTGGTCAGCATGACCAGCGTATCCGTGTTATTGCCGATGAACCCGATTTCAATGGCGGCATCTACGGCAGGAGAGAGCTTGAACAGCATGGTACGGGTGATGGCATTGGGATAGTTGGCCTTCATGTAGCATCAAGGTTCTCTTCCTGCTCCTTGGTATATTTGCTGTCCGTTACTTCTACCAGGATATTGGCGAAGTTAGGTTGGGGACCGACGGAAGTGGAGGCCAGATAGTAACGCAACGGTGTGCTGCCGAATGTGACGGATACCCGTTTCACTTCCGGCTGCTGCATCAGATGCGCTTCCACCTTTTTCATCTCGGTTTCTACTTCGCGGATGCTGTATCCTTCCGGATAGAATACATCTGCCGAAAGTAGGGCTTGTCCAGAGAAGGGAAGAAGTTCTGGGGCATCAGCCCATGACGATGAGGGAGAGGATGAATAGTGCCGTAATGCTTCCAAGGGTCAACGCCTTCTTGCGTATCAGTATGCAGAGGATGGAAGCGAATTTATGGTAGAAAGGCTTGTCGTATGGGTCTTTACCGCCATCTTTAGCCTTTGCTTTCAGTATGAAGTTGCCGAATGTAGTGGTTTGTGTCAACGCCAGCACCCAACTTAATCCCAGGGAAATGGCCAGCACTACGAATAGCGGTTTCACGATTTCGGCTACGGAAGAGGGAGCCAGATACAGTGGCAGAAACGAACAGATGGCAATGAACGTTGCTCCCAGCAATCCCCATTGGGGACCGGTGGCACCGTCTATCAGCGCTTTCCGGCGGTCGATGCCGCGGGCAATGGCAATCCGGGCATTATCTGTCACCACGATGGCATTGTCCACCAGCATTCCCATGGCTATTATGAATCCGGCGAGGGAGGTCCGGTTCAGCCCTACGCCAAGAAACGACATGATGAGCAGTGTGCCTCCAATAGAGAATATAAGGGAAGAGCCAATCAGTACTCCTGCACGCATGCCCATCACCAGCATGATGATTACAATCACAATCAGGATGGATTCTATCAGATTGATGATGAACCCGTTGTTGGCTTCCCGGGCAATCACGTTTTCGGGATACAGACTTTCCAGTTCCAGCCCCACGGGGATGAGGGGCATGAGTTCGGCAAGCCTCCGGTCTACCAGTTCACCGGTTTTACCACATCCTTTGTCGGGTCGGTGGAGATGCCGATACCGATGGCGCGCTTCCCGTTGACGTGCATGATATTGCCGGGAGGTCCATGTATCCCTTTTCAATGATGGCGATGTCGCCCAGCTTGACTTGTCCGCCGGAGGTAGTGATAACCTGGTTGCGGATATCATCGACAGTCGTGTAGGTACCGTTGGCCACAATGCGTAACTGTTGTTCTCCGGCGCTGATTTCACCCGTATTGATAATCTGGTTCTGCGATTGTAGCAGGCTGGCCAGCTGCTTGGGGTCGATACCCATCCTGCCAGCTTGTTTACGGAGATGAATATATGGATGACCTCTGTCTGTGTACCGAAAAGGGCTACCTTCATCACACCGTCTGCCGTGATGACTTGTGTCTTGATTCGTTCCGCCCAGTTTCTCATTTCTTCATAAGAGAAACCGTCGTCACCCACCAGGCCGTAATAGATGCCGAAAACGTCTCCAAAATCATCCGAGACGGTCGGTACAGAAGAGCCTGCGGGCAGTTGGGGCTGTATATTGAGCACTTTACGCCGCAGTTCGTCCCACTTCTGCGGAATGGATGCGGCAGAGAGTGACGGTTGCAGTTCGAAGGTTATCTTGGAGAGTCCGTACATAGACTCTGACTTTATCTTGTAGACGCCGCTCATCGACTGTATTTCTCGGGAGATGGGTTCGGTGACGAGCCGTTCCACTTCTGCCGGCTCCGCTCCCGGGTAGCGTGTCATGATGACTGCCGACTTGATGACGAAAGGTGCGTCTTCCTTCTTTCCCAACCTGCCGAATGACAGTATACCGCCGATAAGCAGCACAGCCAGAAAGAAGTAGACTATCTTCGTGTTGTCTAATGAATATTGGGCTAGATTCATAATGAATATTTTTTAGATAAATGGGGAATGTAATGTGCCAATGTGATTAATCACATTAGTACCTTTATTGCTTCTCCTTCTGTCAGCTGGTATACTCCGGCCGTCACAACGGTTTCTCCCGGTTCCAACCCTTTAGAAATAAGCAGGTTTGCCTCTCCCGTTGGAGAATAAACGGTCACTTCGCGGCGACTGACTTTATTACCTTCCACCACCCATACATACGTTTTCCGGTTTTCACTGTCGCCAAATACGGCGCTTAACGGTACATTCATCAGCTTTTCTTCCAGAAAGGGAGCGACATCCGATGCCAGCTTTATTTTGCATGTGAATCCCGGTTTTACGTCATAACGTGTACGGTCAAAGTGCGGGTCGTCAATTGTTATTGTCACCGGAATACCCGTCCCTGCTGTGGAGATGTCAAGATACTCTTCCAGTCTGGCATCGAAAGCCTCTGTGGGGTAGCTGTCGAACACCACCTTGAACTTTACGTCCTTGGCACGGAGCAGATAGAGATAATCATCCGGTACGGTGAACTTGATTCGTAGCTTCTGTGTATTTACCAGCTGTACAACCCCTTCTCCTGCATTGACACGCTGATAGTTCTCTACCAGCCGTTTTTCGATGGAACCTCGAAAGGGGCTGTCAGCCGCGTATCCCGCATATTGTTGCCGGACAACTCGTAAGTGGATTTTGCTTTCTGATAGTTGGCTACGCTGATTTCGTATTCCTGCACGGAGATAGCCTGGCGGCCAAGCAGCCGTTTGTTACGTTCACTTGTGCGGCAGCTGTTTCGTAGGCAGCCTTGTCGGCTGCATATTGCAGGGAGATGTCGCGTGGGTCGATGGCGGCAATCAGTTGCCCCTTTTTTACCCGCTGTCCCTCTACAACCGGGAGGCTGATGATTTGTCCGCTGACGCGGAAGGCAAGTCTCACATATTCCACGGCTTCCACTATTCCGGAGAAGTCTTTGCAGATAACCGACTGTGAACTGACTTGCGCAGTCTTCACCGGTCGGATAAGGGTATTGCTACCCTTTTGTTTTTGCCCGCACGACGTGATGAGCAACGCCATGACCAGGGCGAAAAGAAACATTTTTTTCATTGGTAAACAAGTATATAGTTATTCGTTCAGGTATATATAAAAACATAAAACCGGGAAAACAACCAAATGTTCTCCCGGTTATAGGATAAATGATGATTTAATGTGCCAATGTGCTAATTGGCTGCGCAATGTTTATGCTGCGCTATCACGCCGCAGGTCATTGGCACATTGGCATATTAATTTTCAATTCCGTCCCCCGTTCCAGCGTATATGGGTGTCCGTAGACTTGTATGTCCACTTTGCTGCCTGCTGTAAGCGAGATTTCGATTTCTTTTCCTACCCGTATGTGAAGTGTGTTTTTCAGATAATTCACCTTGAATGAATAGCTGTCCCATTTTTGCGGTATGACAGGGGAGAAACACAACGTCTCCTTCAGCACCTGAATACCTGCAAATCCGCGTACAATGGCCAGCCAGCTGCCGGGCATACTGGTTATGTGCAGACCTTGGTCTGCTTCGTTGTTGTAGTCGTCCAGGTCAAGCCGTGTGGCATGCAGGAAAAGCTGGTAAGCTTTTTCCACTTTGCCGATGCGTGCAGCCAGGATGGAATGGATGTGGGGAGAAAGGGAGGATTCGTGTACGGTCATCGGCTCATAGAACTCGAAATTGCGGCGGACGGTTTCCGTGTCAAAATAGAAATAATAGAGGTAAAGTCCGAGCAACACGTCACTCTGCTTGATGTAGCAAGAGCGCAGAATGCGGTCCCATGACCAATGTTGGTTGATGGGGCGTTCTTCGGCAGGAATGTTATCTGTACTTTCCAGTACTTTATCCATATAGCCGTCATTTTGGATAAAAATACCCCGTTCCTTGTCTTCCGGCAGATACATGTGTTCGATGATGTCTCTCCACCGGGCACTTTCCTTCACTTGGTCGAGATTGGTGATGCGGCGTATGTGGGCATATTCATCCGGATATTGCTGTGCCACCATTTCCAGAAAACGGAGGGTCATCTTGAGGCACTGTATACAGGAATAGTTAGTGTACCAGTTGTTGTCCACATTGTTTTCGTATTCATCCGGGCCGGTAACCCCCAGTATGACATATTTCTGTTTGGGTTGGGAGAAGGATACCCGTTGGCTCCAGAAACGGCTGACGGCAATCATTACTTCCAGGCCATATTTAGCGATATAGTCCATATTGCCCGTCAGCGCTGCATGCTGAACGATGGCATAGACAATGATATTGTTACGGTGGATTTCCTCGAAGGTTATTTCCCATTCACTGTGGCATTCCTCTCCATTGTTGGTTACCTGCGGAAACAACGCTGCACCGTCCTTGAAACCCAGTTTACGGGCGTTTTCGATGGCTTTGGGAAGCTGGTTGTACCGATATGCCAGCAAGTTCTTTGCAATCTCTTTGGGAGTGGAGAGCAGAAAAAACGGTACACAACACAGTTCCGTGTTCCAATAAGTATTTCCGCCATATTTTTCTCCGGTGAATCCTTTGGGCCGATGTTTAGGCGCGGATCATCTCCCCGGTAAGTCTGATACAGCTGGAATATGTTGTACCGGATACCTTGTTGCGCTTCCGGGTCCCCTTCGATGACGACATCCGTTTCGTCCCAGATTTCCTGCCAGGCCCTTCGATGCTCTTCTACCAGCGTATTCCAGCCTATGCTCTTGGCTTCGCGTGCCTCGGCCACGGAGTGTTCCACCAATTCACTCCGTTCGTGGTAGAGAGAAGAAGCGATGGCGGTGTATTTGATGAGTGTCACGTTGTCTCCGGGTTTCACGTCGGCACCTACGCTGAAACCGGTCTGCTTTTCCTTTTCTATCCGTATGGGGTTGGCAGTGGTTTCCTTGTTGTTTTTGAAGAATTGGTAAGTCATGGCGTAGCACACTTGTGCATCTTCCCGGCGGGTCTGTGTCCAGAGATAGGCACAGCTGCTGGTAGAGCCAGAACGCAGTATGTTCCATATTTTCAGGTTTGGCAGGTCGGCATCGTCTACTATATTCCCGTCAAGGATGGGCACGAGTGAGATTCTGCCGGTATAGTTGATGGAAGATACGCTGTACTTGATGAGACAGAGGTTGGGTCTTGCCATATTTGTGATATGCTCTACATGGATGCGGAGCTGGTTTCCGCGAGGAGACGTCACCTCCATGTCCCGGTAGGAGATACCTTCCTTCATATCCAGACGGCGGTTGAAGCTGTCGACATCCCAGCCTGCCAAATCGAGTTCCTCATCGATGAGGCGCAGGTTGATGCGGCTCCAGTCAGCAGCCTTGGGTATACGGGTGTAATATGGGGGAAATCCGTTCTTCCACCATCCTACGCGGGTTTTGTCCAGGAAAGTGATGCCGGCCACAAATGAACCACGGTAACTGTCACTGCTGTAAGGCTCCTCAAAATACCCCCGTTGCCCGAAACGTCCGTTTCCGAGACTGAATATACTTTCCGACATCCGTTGACAGTCGGGGTGGAATTGGTCTTCGATGATGTTCCATTCATCGGTCTTGAGGTATTTTTTCATGGCGACGTGTTTTCTGTAGTTATCGCCGTAAAGATACGCAATATGCGGAAATAAAAGAGAAAAGTGAGGACAAAAATAGTGAAAGGGGAAGGGAGGGGATTAAAAAAGATAATATAGCACACAGATGACACAGATAAGGCAGATGAACACGGATTATTAGACAAACTTATCCGTGTTCATCTGCCTTATCTGTGTCATCTGTGTGCAGAAGTAGGAGCTTGGTTCTATTTCTCTCCCTTAGTCTCTTTAATTAAATATACACAGAAAGCACCTATTATCAGCATCACTCCTGCCAATACAAGCATATTGATTTCGGGGGGCAGTACTCCTTTCGGAGTAAACAAGGACAGAATACTGCCGCCCAAAGCTGCCGCAATAATCTGTGGAATACAGATGGTACCATTGAAAAGACCTAAGTAGGTACCCATATGTCCTCCGCTCAGTGCATTGGTCAAGATGGTGAACGGCAGTGCCAGCATGGCAGCCATGCACAACCTATCAGCAGGAAGGAAATGAACAACATATACGGATTATGCATAAAATAGGTGGAAATGAAACCTATACCTCCCAGAACAAGGCTGAGTGAGTAGACGCGGCGGCGGTCCTTGAACATCGGTATGCAGATGGCCCAAAGCACAGAGCCGATGGCTTGCACGGCAAACAGTACGCCTACCCAGTCGGCGGCATTCTGATATTGCAGGCTCTTGGTGTCGAGTACTATTTTGGTCACACCATCTACCAGGTGCTCCACTGTAGGGGCGTCAAAAGCATTGGCAGCGATACTGCCGTTGGTATAGGTCCACATGAACATAAAGGCAAACCAGCAGAAGAACTGTACCAGTCCGATAGTCCAGAATGCTTTCGGAGCCTTGATGAGCAGCTTCAGCATGTTGGTCTTTTCATGTTCCTCTTCTTCGGTGATGCCGTGATACTCTGCATATTCGGCAGGCGGCATCTCTTTTACTTTGACCGAAGTGTAGATAACGCAGAAGATAAGGATGGCTGCTCCGATGTAGAATGAGTAAATCACCGAGTCGGGGATTACTCCTTGGGGAGCTGTATTGCTGATGCCAATCCATGCAAAGATGAACGGGAAGAGATAGCCTACCAGGCTGCCTGCATTGCAGAGAAAACTCTGGATGGAGTAGGCGAGCCCTTTTTGTTTCTCATTCACCATGTCACCCACCATCATTTTGAAGGGTTGCATGGCCATATTGATGGAGGTGTCGAGGAACATCAGCGATACCAGTCCGAAAATCATGGCTGTACTTACTGCCATGCCGAAGCTTCCGGCATTGGGTAGCAGGCACATGACGAGTACGGCCACCAACGAACCTATAAACAGATAAGGGATGCGCCGCCCGAAGCGTGTCCAGGTCTTGTCACTGGCGGCTCCCACGATGGGTTGTACAATGATACCTGCCAACGGCGGTAATATCCAGAAATAACTCAAATTATGCGGGTCTGCACCCAAAGTGGAAAAGATACGGCTGATGTTTGCACTCTGCAAAGCATATGCAATCTGTACGCCGAAAAAACCAAAGCTGATGTTCCACAGCTTCCAGAAACTTAAATCGGGTTTTACTTTCATGATGGTTTAATATGTTTTATTATTTCGTTGTTCCTCTTATCACCAGATTGGTACGTACTATCTTGTTGTTGCTTTTCTCTTCTCCCTCCAGCCTTCCGGTCAGAATGCTGAAAGCGCTTTTACCTACTTCCTCGCCATGCTGCTCCACGGTAGTCAGCTTCGGGTCGGTGCTTTGCGCAATGGCTCCGTCGGTGAATCCGCAGATGGATACTTCGTCGGGAACTTTTACGCCGACCAGTTTGCAGGCATACAGTATGCCCGAAGCTGTCTCGTCATTGATGGCAAAGAAACCGTCAGGGCGGTCTTCGCTTTCCAGCAGGTCGGGAGTGATGGAGATGGCGCGTTCACGGGTGTCGCACAACAGAATCATGCTGTCGTCCACCGGAATTTTATACTTCTTCATGGCATCCAGGTAGCCGTTCCGGCGATTTTTGGTAATCTCCAGGTGGGGAGCCGCACCATAGAAAAGGATACGCTTGCATCCGGTCTGTATCATGTATTCCACGGCGGCAAAGGAGCCGGCATAGTCGTCCACCACCACTCGCTCGGTTTTCAGTCCCGTGCAGATACGGTCGTAAAAGACGATGGGAATGTCGTTGTTCAGCAGTTCCTGGTAATGGTCGTATTGGGAAGTGTCCTTGGCAAGTGAAGCGATGACTCCGCAGACACGGGCGGCAAGGAAAGAATGCACAATCTTCACTTCCTGCTCGTACGATTCGCTGCTCTGCGCCACTATGATATTATATCCGGCATCTGCCGCCGCTTTCTCAATTCCGCTCAATACGCAGGAAAAGAAGTGGTGTACCAGCTGGGGAACAATGACGCCGATGGTATTGCTGCGGCTTGCGCGGAGGTTTACAGCCAGTACATTGGGCTTGTAGTTATGTTCGCGCGCATAGGCATGTACAAGGTCACGAGTTTCCTTGCTGATGTCCGGATTGTCTTTCAGCGCTCTTGACACGGTGGAAGGAGAGACATTCAGCGCCCGGGCAATATCCTTGATGGTAATCTGCGGTTTATTCATGGTATAGTTTTGAGGACAAAGATAAGGTAAACTTCCCTAATCCGATTGCAAAAATAACGTAATATGGTAAATTGTGCTTATTCGTTGAGGTTTATCGGGTTGTAAGTTTGTGCAAACGATTGCGGACACCCGTATTTTGACAAATTAAGGTGATATGTAGTTCTATATTTCCTAAATGCTTATATTTGCAGTACGCAATTAATGATGATAACGCCATGAAACACATGAAGTTTTTGACTTTCTTTTTTTGTATTGCCTTTGCCGTATTTGCATGCAGCAGCAATAATGAGACAGACCCCAACGCCGGTGGAATTCCCGATAAGGAGGAACCTCTGGCTACGGACTTTGCTAAAGGTGCCGACATCAGTTGGGTAACGGAGATGGAACATAAGGGTATGAAATTCTACAATGCTTCCGGTGTGGAGACCGATTGTTTCCAGCTGATGAAGGATTTGGGCTTGAATGCAGTTCGACTCAGAGTATGGGTCAATCCCAAAGAACACGATAACTGGTGCAATACGGCCGATTTGGTGACGAAAGCCAAGCGTGCCGCAGAGCTGGGCATGGACGTAATGGTAGACTTCCATTACAGTGACTGGTGGGCCGACCCTGGACAGCAGCATAAGCCTGCTGCATGGAAAGGACTGAACTTGGCCGACTTGAAGAAAGCCGTCGCCGACCATACTGCCGATGTACTTAATGCGCTGAAAACGGCAGGAGTTACTCCTAAGTGGATTCAGGTAGGCAATGAAATCCGTCCGGGGATGCTCTGGGATGAAGATGCTGCATTGAGTGGTGCGTCCTATGATGTGAGGGAATGTGATGTAAAGGGTTCCAACAGCACTTCCGAGAAAGTGAAATACCGTAAGAACTTTGCCAACCTGGCTGCTTTTATCAATGTAGGATACGATGCGGTAAAGTCCGTCTTCGACGATGCCATTGTCATCGTCCATCTGGACAATGGATATGACAACGAATTGTATACCTGGTTCTTTAATGGACTGAAAGCCAATGGCGGTAAGTGGATATGATAGGCATGTCGCTCTATCCTTACTGGACGATGCTCGAGCACAAGGAATATACAGCTGATAGAACTATCACCGAGTGTATTGCCAATATTAATAGTGTAGCCCGGAAATACAACTGTGATGTGATGGTGGTGGAAACCGGTATGGAGTGTGCCGACGACAAAGGGAACCTGGCAAGTGCTTCCGTACTGGCAGAAGGGAAACGCCAACTGGCCCGTGTCCTGAAAGAGTGCAAAGAGAATACTGACGGACGCTGCAAGGGTGTGTTCTACTGGGAACCGGAATGCAGGCCGAACCAATATCGGCTGGGGGCATTCACTGAAGACGGCCGCCCCACTGTGATAATGGATGCTTTTAAATAATTATATTAACAAAATCTTTTAAAGAAGAATGAGAAAGACAATACTTATCTTTTCCTGCTGCGCTTTTTTTGCCTTGGCGGCAATGGCGCAGCGTACAGAAGCATTGTTGGAAAAGAACTGGAAGTTCACCAAGGGAGATGTTCCCGAAGCAACACAAACAAATTTCGACGACAGTAAGTGGGAAACAGTGACCATTCCTCATGATTGGGCCATCTTTGGTCCGTTCGACCGCAACAACGATTTGCAGGAGGTAGCGGTTACGCAAGACCTTGAAAAACAAGCTTCCGTAAAGACCGGGCGTACCGGAGGGTTGCCTTATGTGGGTGTCGGTTGGTATCGTACGGCTTTTGATGCTTCTGCAGACAAGCAGGTCACTCTGGTTTTCGATGGTGCAATGAGTGAGGCTCGGGTCTATGTCAATGGGAAAGAAGCTTGTTTCTGGCCTTTCGGATATAACTCTTTTCATTGCGATGTTACCGGTTTGCTGAATGCCGACGGTAAAAACAATGTGCTGGCTGTCCGTCTGGAAAACAGACCCCAGTCCTCCCGTTGGTATCCGGGGGCGGGATTGTATCGCAATGTCCACCTGGTTACTACGGAACGTGTTCATGTTCCGGTTTGGGGTACACAGCTCACCACACCGCATGTTTCTGATGAATACGCTTCCGTGCGTCTGCGTACTACAATACGGAATGCCGGTGATGCGGATGTTCGTATTTCTACTGATATTATTGCGCCGGACGGTAAGATAGTAGCCCGTAAGGATAATAGCCGGAAAATTAATCACGGACAGCCATTTGAGCAGAATTTTCTGATAAATGCTCCGTCTCTGTGGTCCCCTGAGACACCTTATTTATATAAGGCAGTATCTAAGATTTATGTAGATGGCAAACAGACTGACGAATATACCACGCGTTTTGGTATCCGCAGCATTGAGATTATAGCTGATAAGGGATTCTTCCTGAATGGTAAGCACCGTAAATTCCAGGGGGTATGCAATCACCACGATTTGGGCCCGTTGGGTGCGGCTGTCAATGTGGCTGCTCTTCGCCGTCAGTTGACATTATTGAAGGATATGGATGTGATGCAGTCCGTACCTCCCACAATATGCCTACACCCGAATTGGTGGAACTCTGTGACGAGATGGGCTTTATGATGATGTTGGAACCTTTCGATGAATGGGATATTGCCAAATGTGAGAATGGTTATCACCGCTATTTCAACGAATGGGCAGAAAAGGATATGGTAAACATGCTGCATCATTATCGGAACAATCCTTGTGTGGTAATGTGGAGTATAGGAAATGAGGTTCCTACCCAATGTAGTCCCGAGGCTACAAAGTGGCTTCTTTCCTGCAGGATATTTGCCATCGCGAAGACCCTACACGCCCCGTTACTTGCGGTATGGACCAGGTGACTTGTGTGCTTGCCAACGGGTTTGCGGCAATGATTGATGTACCCGGTCTTAATTATCGGGCTCACCGTTATGTGGAGTCTTATGAGACTCTTCCACAGAATATTGTGCTCGGTTCGGAGACGGCTTCCACTGTAAGTTCTCGTGGTGTCTATAAATTTCCCGTACAGAAGGGTGCCAGTGTGATGTATGATGACCATCAGTGCTCCGGTTATGATGTGGAGTGTTGTTCCTGGTCGAATCTTCCCGATGAGGATTTTGCTTTGGCTGATGATTATGACTGGACAATCGGACAGTTCGTCTGGACGGGCTTTGATTATTTGGGTGAGCCTTCTCCTTATAGTACGGATTCCTGGCCCAGCCACAGCTCCGTTTTCGGTATCATAGACTTGGCAAGCTCCCCAAAGACCGTTTCTATCTGTACCGCAGCCTATGGAACAAGCAGGCAAATACCTTGCATGTCCTTCCGCACTGGACGTGGCCGGGCAGGGAAGGGGAGAATACTCCGGTTTTTGTTTACACCAGCTATCCCAGTGCCGAACTGTTCGTCAACGGAAAGAGTTATGGCAAACAGCGGAAACTTACTGCTGATGAAAGCCGTGCTTTGGAAGGTCAGGACTCCCTTGCTTTGCAGCGTCGCTATCGCTTGATGTGGATGGATGTTCCTTATGAACCGGGCGAAGTGAAAGTGGTAGCTTATGATGCTTCCGGTAAGCCTGCAGAAGAAAAGGTGATTCGTACCGCTGGCAAGCCCCATCATCTGGAGCTGGTTGCCGACCGCACCCGCTTGTCTGCCGATGGTAAGGACCTGGCATATATCACAGTCCGTGTCGTGGATAAGGACGGTAACCTTTGTCCGGCAGACAGCCGCATGGTAAACTTCTCGGTGAAGGGTGCCGGAAAATATCGTGCTGCTGCCAATGGAGATGCTACCAGCCTCGATTTGTTCCATTTGCCCAAGATGCCGGCTTTCAGCGGTCAGCTGACGGCTATTGTGCAGAGTGGCGAGCAAGCCGGTGAGATTGTGTTTGAGGCAAGGGCTAAAGGATTGAAGTCCGGAAAGCTGGTACTTTATACTTCAGAGAAATAAATAGCACTATTTGCTTCCACTCTACCACACCTGCTCTGTAACCCTTTGTTCATCGGTGTTTGAGGTGCGGTGGAAGCAACAGAAAAAGGTGGAAGCAAAAATTTGCTTCCACCTCTGTTTTTAGGGCTGATATGATGTTAACTTATTGTAATGTAACAAGTTAATATCATGTCGGCCATTTTGTTAATATCGTGTTAATGGCATATTAATATTGTGCAGACACGTTATTCATATCCTGAAAGTATGTTGCTTGGTTCATACATGCATGGCATTTCTTCAGTAAAAGCTTTGTGTTTCTTTTGTTTTGTCTTGATGTTGTGTAGTACTTAACGGTCGTAAAGCGATTTGTTGACGGCCGTAAAGCGATCTGTCAACGGCCATCGACAAATCGCCTAACGGCCGTTAGGCGGTGAAAATCTCTGTACTTCAGCAGAATAAACATATATGTTATGTGCAAGAATGCCACATGTAGAGTGGAGAGAAGCGCTGTATTATGATATATCAAGTGATTTTTCTATCTTGTGCAACCGCATGCAATCGTTTGCACTGTTCGTTTCCCACATTTTGCTCTTTCTTTATACTTTACTAAATTAATAAAGCATATTTTTGTTGCGTCATGCTTTAGGTACTTGAAAGACATTAGAAAGCAAAAATACGAAATTATTTTTACGAATAATATATATAGGTAATTAATATTGTTAACTTTAATTTATTAAATGCATGAAGCAAGTTAATCTTAGAATCTGTCAAACGATTCTTACCCTAATCTTAGGGTTATTCTTGTCTGTAGGCGCTTATGCACAGAACATCACTGTGAAAGGGCATGTGAAAGATGCCTTGGGTGGCGTGATAGGCGCGAGTATAGTGGAAAAAGGGAATGCTACAAATGGTACTATTACCGATTTGGATGGTAATTTCTCATTAAATGTTCCGAAGGGTTCCACTTTGGTTATTTCTTTCATCGGTTATAAAACTCAGGAAGTGGCTGCGGCTCCCAGTATCATCGTAACTTTAGTAGAAGATAGCGAATTGCTGGACGAAGTTGTTGTTGTGGCTATGGCCGCACTAAGAAAGATGACTTGACTGGTTCGGTTACTGCTATTAAACCGGATGAACTCAGTAAAGGTATCACCAACAATGCGCAGGATATGTTGGTCGGTAAAGTTGCCGGTGTGGACGTTATCACTGCGGGAGGTACCCCGGGCGCCGGTGCGCAGATTCGTGTACGTGGCGGTTCTTCTCTGAATGCTTCTAATGACCCGCTGATTGTAATCGATGGTTTGACTATCGATAACGAAACTCCGAAAGGCATGAGTAATCCTTTGGCGATGGTCAATCCGAACGATATCGAGACTTTCACCGTTTTGAAGGATGCTTCGGCCACTGCCATCTATGGTAGCCGTGCATCCAATGGCGTTATCATCATTACTACGAAGAAAGGTAAGAGCGGATCTGCTCCCAAAGTATCCTACAATGGTGACATGACCATCTCTATGGTCCAGAAAAAGTATGATGTGCTTGATGGCGATGAATTCCGCGATCTTATTAATAACATGTGGGGCGACAAAGCCGGTGAAGTCGGTATGGGCAAGGCCAATACCGACTGGCAGGACTTGATTTTCCGTACAGCCATCTCTCACAGCCACAATGTATCGGTGTCCGGCGGTTTGAAGAACATGCCTTACCGTTTGAGTGTGGGATATAATTCTTCTGACGGTATCGTCGAAACCTCTTGGATGCGTCGTGCCAATGTCGGCTTGAGCCTTTCTCCCTCTTTCTTTGACAATCATCTCAATTTGAAGATTAATGCCAAGTATATGTACGAAAAAGACCGTTATGCTGATGCAGGCGGTGCGATAGGAGCAGCCTCTCAATGGATCCTACGCAGCCTGTTTATTTCGACGCTGATGATGAGCGTGCTCCTTTCTTTGGCGGCTATTTCCAGCATACGCAGGCACCCAAGGACCTCAATCCCGAGTGGAAATATACTAATAACCCCAACGCTCCCCAGAATCCCTTGGCTCTGCTGATGCTCAAAGAAACGAAAGCTGTAGCCAATGACTTTACGGGTAATTTTGATGTGGATTATAAGGTACATGGCTTTGAGGATTTGCGTCTGCATGCAAGTTATGGAGGTCAGTACACAGAGAGCAAGCAGGACGATATAACTTCTAAATATGCTTATAGCCCCAACTACTACGGTTGGAACGGCGTGACTCAGACTTATAAATATAGTATCACTGCCAATGCTTATGCCCAGTATGTGAAAGAAATCGGTGCACATAACTTTGACATTATGGTTGGTGGTGAAGAGAGCCATTTCCACCGCAGTGGTTATGACTACGGGCAGGGTACCGACCCTTACAATGGTGAACCTCATGACGCTAAGCTGAGAGAAGAACAGGCATGGGCCACTCACAGTTCTTTGGTTTCTTACTTCGGCCGTTTGAACTATACTTTACTCAACAGATACATGCTTACGGCTACGTTCCGTGCCGACGGTTCCTCTCGTTTCTCTGATGACAACAGATGGGGTTACTTCCCTTCAGTGGCATTGGCATGGAAAATCAATGAAGAGGCATTTATGAAAAAGCTTACCTGGTGGAACGAGTTTAAGCTTCGTCTGGGTTGGGGTATGACCGGTCAGCAGGATATCAAAACTGACTTCGGTTATGAAACTCATTATACTTCAAGCGACTCTTTTGCCCAGTATCCCTTTGGTGATACTTACTATGGTACAATGCGTCCATCGGCTTATAACCCGACTTGAAGTGGGAGACTACTACTACTTATAATGCTGGTTTCGACCTCGGCTTTTTGAACAACCGTATCACTGCTAATATTGATGGTTACTATCGTGAAACGAAGGATTTGCTGAACTCCATCACTATTCCTGTTGGTATGCAGTTCGGTTCTCAGTTGACCAAGAATATCGGTTCGTTGAAGAATTATGGTGTGGAATTCTCCATCAATGCAAAACCCATTGTTACAAAAGATTTCACTTGGGATGTAAGCTATAATGTCGCTTGGAATCACAATGAGATTACCGACTTGGTAGATGGTGAAGTAGGCTATTATGCATGGGCCGGAGATAAAATCGGTCGTGGTAACAATACTTTGATCCAGGCCAATACGGTAGGTGAATCTACTAACTCATTCTTTGTATATCAGCAAGTATATGACGAGAATGGCAAACCCATTGAAGGTATGTATGTGGACCGTGACGGTAACGGACGTATTGACAATGGTGACCGCTATTTCTACAAGAAACCCTCTGCCGATGTCATCATGGGCTTTACCACTAAATTCCTCTATAAGAATTGGGATTTGAGCATGTCTTTCCGTGCTTCCCTCGGTAACTATGTTTACTATGACTTTTTGTCCAACCGTGCAGTGGTCAGCCAGTCTGGTCTGTATTCCAACAGTGCTCTGCACAACTCTACTCCCGAAGCTGTGGCATTGGGCTTTACAGGTGTAGGAGCCGGCAACGACAACTATTTGAGTGACTATTTCGTACGTAATGCTTCCTACTTGAAGTGCTCCAACATTACTTTGGGATATTCTTTCCCCGCACTGTTCAAGGTCGCAGGTCATGAAACATGTTCCGGCCGTGCATTCGTTACTACTCAAAATCCATTCATTATATCCAAGTACAAAGGTATCGACCCTGAAGTGGCAAGCGGTATCGACTCCAATCCTTATCCACGTCCTTTCAGTATTCAAATTGGCTTGAGCCTGAATTTCTAATCCGTTAAATGTATATAAAGATGAAACATATATTTTTGAAAACAGCCCTTGCCGCCCTTCTGATAGGTGGAGTGGCAACGTCGTGTATCAACGACTTGAATATTTCGTCCATCGACCCGCAATCCAGTTCGTCTTATGAAGATATGGAATTGCTGGCGAAAGTTTACAGTACGCTGGGCCTGACAGGGCAAAAAGGTCCTGCCGGTAGTGGCGATATCAGTAGTGATGAAGGTGAAAGTGGATTTTACCGTACTACATTCAATTTGCAGGAACTCTGTACTGATGAATGTCTTTGGGCTTGGCAGACTGACACCGATATTCCTCAAATCACCAATATCGACTGGACGGCTTCATCTCCCCGTGTGCAATGGACATTCCAGCGTTTGGCTTTTGACGTGACACTTTGCAACTTCTATCTTACTAACACTGAAGATAAGGCTGATGACCCCAATTACAAACTTTATCGTGCTGAGGTTCGTTTCCTGCGTGCTCTTCATCTGTGGTATTTCCTTGACCTTTGGGGCAAAGCTCCTTTCAAGACTACATACGACATTTACGAGTTGCCGGTAGAGAAGGCCGGTAAAGACCTTTACGACTGGATTGACCAGGAATTGACCGATATAGAACCGCAGCTTGCTGAAGTGGGTGAGTTCAATAATTCCGCCAATTTTGGCCGTGCCGACAAGGGAGCTGCTTATATGCTTCACGCCCGTTTGGCCTTGAACTCGGAGGTTTATACTAAAGGTGCCGTGAAAGATTACCAGAAGGCTATCGACTATTGTAACTTGCTTGATGGAAAATACGAGCTTTCTAAAGCAGAGAAGAATGGCTATACCGGCTACGAACAGGTATTTATGGCCGACAACGATCAGAACGTACAAGCATGAAAGAAATCATTCTACCCATTCGCCAAGATGGTGCCAAGACAAAGTGTTATAGTGGTGCCAACTATTTGGTAAGTTCCACTCGTATCACCGGAATGCCTATATAGGTACTTCCAACGGCTGGAGTTGTAACTTCTCTCGTGCTGCTTTGGTTAAGAAATTCTTCTCTACTATCGAGGATTGTCCGCTTGCTACTGAGGCTGCTCCCAAAGATGCTACCGAAGCTGATATTATTGCGCTTGATAAGGCGGCAGGTACTACAACCAAAGATGTGCAGGCGAAAGCGAATGATGACCGTGCATTGTTCTATTCCGGTTGCGGTGGCGGACTCCGCAAATTGCAGGCCGATCAGATTGTAGGCTTCAATTCCGGTCTTTCTATCGTGAAATGGAGCAATATCCGCACAGATGGTGCAGCCACCTCACACAATGAATTCCCTGATGTGGACATTCCTTTGATTCGTTATGCCGAAATGTATCTGACCCGTGCCGAGGCTAAGTTCCGTTTGAGCGGTGACCCACAGCAGGCTCGCGATGATATTAAAGTTTTGCGCGACCGTGCAGGCGCTTCTACTCCAGCCACCATCACCGAACAATATATCATTGACGAATGGTGCCGTGAGTTCTATATGGAAGGCCGTCGTCGCAGTGACTTGATTCGTTTTGGCCTTTTCACAGGTGATGGGTACCTCTGGGATTTCAAGGGTGGTGTAGCCGAAGGCAAGAGCGTGGAAGATTTCTTCAACGTGTATCCTATTCCGGCTGATGACATCAATGGTAATAAGAACTTGACTCAAAACCCGCGTTACTAATAGAATAATTGTCGAATTTATTAAAATCGAAACAATAATATGAAAAAAATATTGTTAAGAATGTTGCTTCCCGTCCTTGCATTGGTGTTGGTCACCTCTTGTGAGAAGGATATAGATAGCAATCCTACATTCCACGAAAATACTACAGGATTTGTATTGAATATGCCTGCCAACGCAGCCAATAATGTATTGGACTTGCTGACTGCCGATGAACTCACTTTTACTACCAGCCAGCCGGATTATGGTGGTATACCTTTGAGCGTTAACTATGATGTGGAGATTTCCTTTGACGATTTTAGCGCAGAAGAACCTGTGTATAAGGTAGTGACAAGTTCCACTTCTACTTCCATCAAAGTGTCGGGCAAGAGAATGAACGATGCTGTAGTTACTATGTTCCAGGATGCTAATGAAGGTGTGGAATATCCTTCTAACGAGGTGAAAGACCTTTATGTGCGTTTGCATGCTAACGTGAATAAGTTGGAGTTGGGCAGTTGCTACTCTAACGTAATCAAACTGCAAGTGAAGGCTACCTATCAGGCCCCGAGCATCACGTTGCCCGAAAAGTTGTTCATTGCAGGTTCTGACATTGGTGAAGCTTGGAAGACTTGGAAGCCGTTTGCCGGTGTGTTCGGTCTGGACGGTAATTATTTTACAGTGGTATATATTGCCGACGGAGCGCTTTCAAATGGGGTACTTTCGCTGAACAATGGTTGGGCTATGCCGATGTGAAGACTTACGCTGACGAGGCCGGAGCCGGAATCTCGGATGATGGTGGTAACATCAAGTTTGCAAAAGGTGGCTGGTATACACTTTGCTTCAAGGCTAAGATTAACGGTGAAGCCATTGACTATACTCTGACCGTATATCCTGCGGCTCTTTATATCATTGGTAATGCTACCGGTGGATGGGATGAAGCAAGTCCTGCCTTGCAGTTGACGGCTCCTGCCGATGGTAGTGGCATTTGGGTGTCTCCGGCATTTGTAGGCGGAGGCGAAATGCGCGCTTACGTAAAAGCTGGTACGTTCGAGTGGTGGCGCACAGAGTTTACACTCTTCGAAGGTAATGTATTCTGGCGTAATCTCAACATTCCTGACAGCTGGGCCAACGACAAGGCTCTGATTACAGTGTGGTTCCTGCTGCAGGCCAGAAGCTGTACGTCAAGTTCGGTACTCCGGGTGTAGATGCCAACGAAACGGGTGAGGTGAAATAACCTGAATGATAATCTATTTTAAAAGAAAAACATTATGAAGAAAAATCAAATACTCGCAGGTATGTTCCTTGCCGGAATTACCTTAGGTGCTTGTACGGATGATTATACGGATTGGGCTAACCCCCAATCCAATTCTCCGGAGGATGCTGCTGCCAAATATGAGATTAATTATGCGGCGGGTACTGACGCTGCCATTGTGATGGACGATGTATATGCCAAATACGCTGATGATGCAGAAGGTCTTAAAGTAGATTCGGTTGTGATTGCTTCATTGTCAAGCAGCAATGCGAATATAGCTTCCATTGCCTTCAAAAGCGTAAATGTGAATGGCGTCGCCATTGATGCAGCGTTTAAAGACGGGAAGGTTAAGGTAAACACGTTGGAACTTGACTTGGCTGTTCGAAAAGCTTTTAACAGCCGTGCCCACGTGGAGCGTACTCTGGATGTAAATGTGGATGCCGCAGCCAAATTGACTACCGGTGAGGCTGTATCTACATCGGGTACTGCACAGGTGAAGTTGACTCCGGTTACTACTCCCGCTATCAGTGAGAAGGGATATTGCATGATGGGTGATTTCCAGAAATGGAATGCAAATGAACCTATTGTGATGGAGAAGATTGGGGATGGTCTTTACAAGGCAGTTGTGACAACTACTGCCGAGAAGTCTTGGTTCAAGTTCTATCGTGCTTACGATACAACGAATCCTTCTTGGGACGACGACATCAATCCCGGTGTATTGGGAACTTTCGAAGATGGCGATGTGGCGACTGAAAACTTCCTGACGTGGGTTGGCGATCCTTCTTGCCCCAGCCCACAAGCACCTGCCATTAGCGGCATCAATGATTTTATAGTTACGCTGGATGTTGTCAACATGAGCTTTAAAGTTGCCATCAAGACAATCGACCTCTTTATGACCGGCAGCAACTATGGTTGGGGTGATACATGGAAACAGTTAACTCCGATTCATAGTGCCGAAGGCGAATTCTGGACTATTGTATATCTGGAAGCTGGCGAACAGATTAAGTTTGCTCCGCAAGCCGGTTGGGGAAATGACTTTGGTGGCGAGGCAACGATTAATGACGAAGCCGGTGCCGGCTTGACTGCTGATGGCACCAATCTGTTAGCTAAGAATGCCGGTTGGTACTTACTGCACGTAGTGAACACAACCGACCGCATAGTCAATGTGCTTGCTCCGAATATTTATCTGATTGGCGGTACTGCTGCTGATGGTAAATGGGAGGTTGCAGACGTTAACAAGTTCACCGTTCCTACGGGAAAAGACGGCGAATTCGTTTCTCCCGCCTTTGGCGCTGCCGATGAAGTGCGTATGTGTGTGAACTTTGGCGGTTACGACTGGTGGAAGACTGAATTCATCGTTCTCGATGGAAAGATTGTATATCGTGGTAGTGGTAATGATCAAGAACGAGTAAAGGTTGCTGCCGGTCAGAAAGCTTACTTGAACTTTACTGACGGCATAGGTTCTTTCAAATAATCTTTTTTTTAAATAAGAATAAAGCCCTTTTTCTCGCAATGGAAAATACGAGGAAGAGGGCTTTTATGTTTTCGTTAAACAATCATTTACAGATATTGATATGAAGACTTTTAGATTAATGTCCACTTTGTTTTTTCTGTTTGTATTGTGCTTGGGAATTCATGCACAGCAGCGTCTTCTTGGTGGGGACATCTCTTTGTTGCCAAGTTACGAAGAAGCAGGAACCGTATATCGTGACGAAGCAGGAAAAGCTGTCGCTCCCCTCGAATATTTCAAGGAAGAAGGTTGGAATGCCATTCGTGTACGTTTGTTTGTGGAACCGGACAGGGCTTCGGCAGAGCATAAGGGAGAAGGCGTGTGTCAAGATTTGGATTATGTGATGAAACTGGGGCAAAGAATAAAAAAAGCCGGGTATCAGTTTATGCTTGACTTCCACTATTCTGATACGTGGGCCGACCCTGGCAAGCAGTTCATGCCGTATCGTTGGAAAAATAGCGGTGTAGCATCGCTTCCCGACAGTGTCTATCAATATACCAGAAAAAGCCTTGAAGTGATGGTGAAAGCCGGTGCATGCCCCGACTTGATACAAGTGGGGAATGAGATAACCAACGGGATGATGTGGCCTGCGGCGAAGGTGGAGCCGCTTGGAAGGATAACTGGGACATACTTGTAAAACTATTGGAGAGTGGTGCCAAGGCCTGCCGTGAAGTATGTCCACGGGCAAAGATTATTATTCATACAGAGAAGGCGGGCGAATGGGACAAGACGAAATCTTATTATAACCATTTGCGACAGCTCGATTATGATGTTATCGGACTTAGTTATTATCCTATGTGGCACAAAGCGGTGGGAGTTCTTGGTGCTACGCTCGATTCTCTCGCTGTAAATTTTCCCGATAAGGAAGTCATGATTGTGGAAACTGCCGCCTATTATTCGCATGAGAAAGACCAATGGGCAAAGAGTGCGGACCAGTATTCTGAGTTTTATCCCATCAGCACTGAAGGGCAACGTATCTTTACTCACGAACTGGTAGCCGAATTGCGCCGTCATGCCAACGTGACCGGCCTATTCTGGTGGTTTCCCGAAGAAAATGCCTGCGGAAATACGGTGACGGAAGGTTGGCTGAATCGGGGGCTTTTTGATAATCGCACTGGTAAATCGCTTCCGGCGATGAAGGAATTCAGTGGGTTTATCCGTTAACTTCATCCAAAGTCGTCAATGGATTGAATTGTATTCTAATTATAATGAACGCGCAAATCTAAAATAGATATGAAAACCAGATATTTTATTGCATTATTCGCTTTATGCTTGTGCCAATGGAGCGCTGCATGGCAAGGTTTATCTTCTGCTGATTTGGTGGAAGTAAAATCCACATCTTCAATAAAAGTAGAACCGGCCTTTTGGTGGTGCGGTATGAAAAATCCCCAACTGCAATTGATGGTTTATGGTGATGATATAGGCGCTTACAAACCTGTCATTAATTATCCGGGAGTTGTGCTGAAAAGTGTGCATCCAATGGAAAGCCCCAACTATCTGGTATTATACTTAGATGTGGAAGAGGCAATGCCGGGGAAGTTCGATATTGAGTTTGTGAAAGGAAAGAAGAAACTGAACTGCTCTTATGAATTGAAACAACGTCAAGGAAATGGTGATGAAAAGGTTGGATTTAATTCTTCTGATGTTGTTTATCTATTGATGCCGGATCGCTTTGCTAATGGCGATGAAAGCAATGACCAAATAAAAATGAATTATCCCTATGCTGTAAATCGTAAAGATGTCAATGCCCGGCATGGCGGTGATTTGGCGGGTATTATGCAACATCTTGATTATTTGGATAGTTTGGGAGTTACTGCCATCTGGACAACACCCGTGTTGGAAAATGATATGGGAGAAGGTTCTTATCACGGTTATGCCGCAACTGATTATTATAAAATAGACCCTCGGTTGGGGACAAATGAAGATTATGTCCGGTTGGCAGAGTGCCTGCATCGGCGTGGAATGAAATTGATAATGGACATGGTCTTCAATCATTGTGGAAGCAAGCATCCTTGGTTGCTTGACCCGCCAATGCATAATTGGTTTAATAATTGGGATAAGGACAAATATGTTGAGACCAATCATGATAAAACCGTCTTTTTTGATCCTTACGCCTCGGATATAGATAAGGAGGAGATGACAGATGGCTGGTTCGTTCCCACAATGCCCGACTTGAATCAGAGGAATCATTTTGTGGCTGATTATTTAATTCAGAATTCAATATGGTGGATTGAATATGCCAATTTGGATGGTGTACGTCAAGATACATATGTATATCCCGATCCGGACATGATGGTACGTTGGTGTCGAGAAGTGTTTGAGGAGTATCCCAATTTCAATATTGTGGGCGAAGTGATGATTCCTAATAATACGGTTGGTGCTGCATATTGGCAACAAGGCAGTTTGGTTAATGAGAAGGCCGATACGGGACTAAAGTCTGTGATGGATTTCCGTTTAAGGGAAGTGGCAAGTAAGGCTTTTCATGAAGAAACCTCCTGGAATACCGGTCTGCAACTCGTTTTTGAACATTTGGCTTATGACTTTTGCTATTCTGATATTAATAATGTGATGCGTTTGCTTGAGAACCATGATTCTGATCGTTTCTTATTGGAAACTCCGAGTTCTTTGGATGCCTATAAGCAGGCAGTTGTCTTGTTATTGACAATTCCTGGCATTCCGCAATTGTATTATGGGCAGGAACTGTTGATGACTGGTACTACAAAAATTGATTTTGGATATATACGTCCGGATATGTCGGGAGGATGGAAAGAAGATGCACTCAGTGTTTTCGAAGAGAGTGGGAGAACGGCTATACAGCAAGAAGCTTTCGGTTTTATGAAAAAGTTACTGCATTGGCGTAAGGGGAATGATGTTATTTCCAAAGGCAAGATGAAGCACTTTATGCCTCGCAACAATATATATGTATATGAACGTTCGTACAATGGGAAAGTATATTGGTCGTGATGAATGGGGTAAATAAAGAGGTCGATTGGGATTTGGCTCATTATAAGGAGGTAATAGGAAATAAAACCGATGCAAGGAATGTGCTGACAGATACTGATGTGAAGTTAGGAGCAATTATCCGACTACAACCGAAAGAAGTGCTTATGCTTGAATTATGATTGCGTTGCGGATCAAATACTTTGTTTGTCTTGCTTCAGAAGACATTTTCAGGGCCAGCTAAGAGTTGAATGCAGTTTTACCCTCATGCTCTCATAATGTACTGCATCCCTTTATTCATCGGGCATATAGCTATGAGAGTAACCATGAGGCAAGGCGTTACTATGCTTGATTACAGATGTTTGTTGTATTAAAACACCTTGTATGTCAACAGTTCACTATAGTGAGCGTTATTGTTCACGTAAATGAATAGTTCGGCTTACTGCCGAAAATGTGTGTTTTTGCACAAAACTCATATCAGAAATGTGAGAAAGTTCACGTTTCTGATATCAAAACGTGAAATGCTATGTTTGGAAGAGAAGTATTTAAGCATCTGTCAGCATGGAAAGCAGACTTTGTGACATCTTTAGAACGACGAAAGATTCCTAACGAATTATCCGGCAATTATCTTTTTTGCATGGAAAAAGAATCAATTCACAGACAACGAATCTGCTGAATATTCCGTTATTCTTGGCAGACAAAACGAAAGAACTGCTTGCCATGCAAATTTTCCGTAACCTTACTGCTGTTTTCCATCTTGTTTATAGCCCTATGTAATCCTTGAGCAGGGCAATGACTCGAAAATCTGATGGCATGAAGAAGATAAAGTTTATTTCTTTTGTTATCTTTGTGTCGTTAACGGCAGAAAAGGACGGATTAAATAGAAAAATAGCAGGAGGACAGCAGATGGACCCATTGAAATACATAGTACCCGGCAGAAAGAGACTTCCCTACGGCATGATGAACTTCGCGGATATCCGCCAAGACAATTATTATTATGTGGACAAGACCCGCTTCATCCCCATGATAGAGGAGGCGGACCGCTTCTTCTTCTTCATCCGTCCGCGCCGCTTCGGCAAGAGCCTCACGCTGAATATGCTGCAACACTACTACGACGTGCGCACCCGCGACAAGTTCGAAGCCCTTTTCGGTGACCTGTACATCGGGCAACACCCCACGCCGAGCCGCAATAGCTATCTGGTGCTCTATCTCAACTTCTCGGGCATCAGCGGCGAGCTGAACGACTACCGCAAGGGGCTGGACGCGCATTGCGGCATTACTTTCGAGAACTTCTGCAAGATATACGCCGACCTCCTTCCGCAAGATACTCTGGAAGGACTGCGTGCGGTGAGCGGAGCCGTGGAGCAGTTGGATTACCTCTATCAGGCTTGCGCACGTGCCGGACAGGATATGTATCTCTTCATCGACGAGTACGACCACTTCACCAACGCCATCCTTTCCAGTCCCGAAAGCCTGCACCGCTATACGGATGAGACGCATGGCGAAGGCTATCTGCGCTCTTTTTTCAACAAGGTGAAAGCAGGAACTTATTCCAGCATCAAGCGTTGCTTCATTACCGGCGTAAGCCCCGTGACGATGGACGACCTGACCAGCGGTTTCAACATCGGCACCAACTACTCCCTCGCGCCGAAGTTCAACCAGATGATGGGATTCACCGAGGAGGAGGTGCGCGGAATGTTGGCCTATTATTCAGCAAACAGCCCCTTCCACCACAGCGTGGACGAGTTGATAGAGATGATGAAACCGTGGTACGACAACTACTGCTTCGCGCAGGAATGCTACGGTGAAACCACGATGTACAACTCCAATATGGTGCTTTACTTCGTCAAGAACTACATTGATGATGGCAAAGCACCACGCAACATGATAGAGAGCAACATCCGCATTGACTACGAGAAACTGCGTATGCTCATCCGCAAGGACAAGGAGTTTGCCCACGATGCTTCCGTCATACAGACTCTCGTGAGTCAAGGCTTCATCACCGGTGAACTGAAAGACAGCTTCCCTGCCGTCAGCATCACCAATCCCGACAACTTCATCAGTCTGCTCTACTACTTCGGAATGCTCACCATCAGCGGCACGTATAAGGGAAAGGCAAGGCTCACCATCCCAACATGGTGGTGCAGGAACAGCTCTATACCTATCTGCTGAATACTTACGACGATGCCGACCTGAGTTTCAGCAGTTACGAAAAGAGCGAACTTTCCTCGGCTCTGGCTTACGACGCGACTGGCAATCCTACTTCGGCTACATTGCCGACTGCCTGCACCGCTATGCCTCGCAGCGCGACAAGCAGAAAGGCGAGTCCTTCGTCCACGGCTTCACCCTTGCCATGACTGCGCAGAACCGTTTCTACCGTCCCGTCTCCGAGCAGGACACGCAGGAGGTATGTAGATATTTTCCTCTGCCCGATGCTGGAAATCTACTCCGACATGAAGCACAGCTACATCGTAGAACTGAAATATGCCAAGTATAAGGATTCCGAAACCCGTGTGGAGGAACTTCGCCGGGAAGCCATCGCCCAGGCCGACCGCTATGCCGATACGGAAACGGTGAAGCGTGGCATCGGCGCCACCCGGTTGCATAAGATTGTGGTGGTGTATAAAGGTATGGAAATGCGTATCTGCGAGGAAGTAGGTTGATTGGCTACAAAAGTTTGTCATTCAGCTTTCATAAAACATGGTGGTACGGGAACATTTGCTTGCCATGCAAACGTTTCCGTAAGCTTGCTGCTACTTTTCTCTTGCGTTAATCGGTTTGCCCTTTCTTTTCCGGCTATATTTGTGAAGTGATAACTTTGAATACTTCATATTATGAAAATTATCAATCAACGTAAGATTTCTGTTTTATGGCATTTAATATGCTTCAGTTTAGTGCTGGCATTCACGGCATGTAGTGACGATAAAGAGGAGTTACAGGAGTATTTGACCCCTGCTTCTGGTAGTGAATCAATCTTTGAGCAAGGTTTTAGCTTTGGTGAAGCTGCTTCTTCGCAAAGCGTCAGTTTTGAGGCCGGGCAGCAGTGGACAGCCGAGCTGAGTGGTGAAGATACCGGTTGGTGCAACATCAGTCCGGCAAAAGGTACGTCCGGGAAAGCTACGATTATGGTTTCTGTCGGCAAGAATGAGACAGGGAAAGCGCGGACGGCACAATTGAATATTGTATCCGGTTCGAAGAAGAAAGAAATATCTGCACTCAGGCTGCCAATGCGATTGTAGCTCCGGATGGTTTGAGTTTTACACCGGCAGCACCGGATGCCGACCAGTCCCTTGTAATTACTTTTAAAGCGGATGCAAAGTCTGCTCTCTATGGGCATAAAGGAGATGTGTATGTGCATATTGGTGTGGTCAGTGAAGGAACTTGGCTGTTCGTTCCGGCAGAGTGGACGGAAAACAAGGATAAATGTAAGATGACTTCAACCGAAGCCAACGTATGGAGCATTACGCTGAGCCCGAATATCCGGGAATGGTTTGGAAGCGGGAAGACACCGGTGAACCGGCTCGGAATAGTGATTCGCAGTGCAGACGGCAATAAGAAAGGGATAGAATCGGATTCCTTTGTTGAGGTGACCGACACAAAATATGAAGGTTTTGTTCCTGTGAAATTAAAACTGCAGCAGTGCCGGCCGGTATGGTCGAGGGTATCAATGTAGTGGATAATTCTACGGTGACACTGGTACTTTATGACAAAGATGCGAATGGGAATCATAAGGACTTTGCCCATGTAGTGGGCGACTTCAATAACTGGACATTGGGCAATGACGAAAAATCGCAGATGTATCGTGATGATGCTTCCGGATGTTGGTGGATTACGTTGGCGGGGCTGGATGCTGGCAAAGAGTATGCTTTCCAATATTATGTAGGTACGAAGGCGGGTGAAGTGGTTCGCCTGGCTGATGCCTATACGGAAAAGATTCTTGATCCTGATAATGATAAATATATTCCGGCTTCTACCTATAACGAAAGTATGGCTTATCCTGAGGGAGGAGTAGGAATCGTTTCGACCTTCAAGATACAGAAAGACAGTTATAACTGGAAGGTCAATGACTTTAAAATAGCAAATCCTGAGCAATTGGTGATATACGAATTGCATCTACGTGACTTTACCGCCTCCAGCGACATCAATGGTGCAATGGGCAAGCTTTCTTATCTGAAGGCTATGGGAGTCAATGCCATCGAACTGATGCCGGTGCAGGAGTTTGACGGAAACGACAGTTGGGGGTATAATCCTTGCTTCTTTTTTGCGATGGATAAGGCTTATGGCACAAAGGCCATGTATAAGCAGTTTATTGACGCTTGCCATGAGGCGGGTATGGCAGTTATTCTGGATGTGGTCTATAATCACGCTACAGGAAACAATCCGCTGGCTAAACTTTATTGGGATGGTGATAAGACTGCAAAGAATAATCCATATTTCAATGTGGAAGCACCTCATCCTTATAGTGTGTTCCATGACTTCAATCATGAAAGCCCGTTAGTGCGTAAGTTTGTGAAGCGCAATCTGCAATTCTTGTTGAAGGAATATAAGGTGGATGGGTTCCGCTTTGACCTGACGAAAGGATTCACACAGACTTCTTGTACTGAAAGCACGGCATCCAATTACGATGCAAGTCGCATTGCCATCCTAAAGGATTATAATGCTGCCATCAAGGAAGTGAAAGAGGGCTCTTATGTTATCCTGGAGCATTTCTGTGATTCAAAGGAAGAAAATGAACTGGCTGCAGATGGCATGCACTTATGGCGCAACCTGAATAATGCCTATTGTCAGTCGGCTATGGGATATGCTGAAAATAGTTCTTTTAGCAGCTTTATGAGAAAACACCTGCATGGGTAGGTTTTATGGAAAGTCATGATGAAGAACGCGCAGCTTACAAACAGTCGCAATGGGGTGAAGGTATACTGAAAACCGACCTTGATGCTCGCATGAATCAGTTGGCGCTGAACACTACATTCTTCCTTACTGTTCCAGGTCCTAAGATGGTTTGGCAATTTGGAGAGATGGGATATGACATTTCCATTGAGGAGAATGGACGTACGGGCAGGAAACCGTTGCATTGGGAGTATCTGGAGAATACTGACCGCAAGGAGCTGCACGATGTTTATGCGGATTTAATGAAATTGCGTAACGCCCATCCGGAATTGTTCGATTCAAGTGCCATCTTGACATGGAAGGTCGGAGTTTCTGATTGGGACAACGGTCGTTCATTGTTGGTCGAAAGTGTAACGGGCAAGCAGCTGGTTGTTATGGGCAACTTTACGCATAATGCGGTTGATGTAGCTTTCCCGGCAACAGCTGGTAACTGGACCAATTATTTTACCGGAAAGAGTGAAACAATAAATACACAGGTCAATGTACCGGCTCATGGATATGTAGTCTACACTAATTTCTAATTTCGGTAAAAATCATTCATACATCTTTATCAGCACCCGATTCAGCCAGTTCCAACGGAAACGGAACCAGCGTCGGGTGCTGCTTTGTTTTCCTCCAAAGCGGAGAACGAACTCACGGTAGCCATGTTTACGGAAGGGAAGTCCCACGTCCATGAACTCTAAGTGGCGGTATCCGCGTTGTTTGGCATCATCCAGTGCTTTCCATACGGCAAGAATCCCCGGATATTGCAGGGCATAAGTCTTGCGCATGCCACCAGAGAACCATAGATAGGCGCTGTCATCTGAATAAATGCATGCGCTGCCACCGATAATCTTCTCCTTATAAATGACGATGAAGATTTTGCTTTGCTGCCCTTTTGTCAACTGGTTTTCGAGATGCTGAAAGAACTTGATGCTGGGGAAGTGGCGCCGTATCTTGGAAGAATATACGTGGCGCAACATCTGGGCAAAACAGAGAATCTCCTCTTTGGTACGTGCTTCCCGTACTTGGGCGCCGTTTTTGAGCCCTTTCTTTATTTGCCGGATACGTGACGGGCTGAAACGCTCTTCCACCTTTTCGACGCTGTGCAGCGAGTTGCGCACCCGCAGCCAATTGATGGCGATGTATTGGTTGTCCCGGAAAGATTTGTATCCGAACATGGCATTTTCCAGGTTGCGGAACTCGATGAGAAAAGAATCGCGCAATGCTTCATTGGTAAGCCTTTGTAGCATGTCACTGAAGATAATCTCTTTGTCTGCCTCGTTATTGAAATATTCTCCCGTACCGTACACCTCACATCTTTTGATGATGCCGGGTGGAAACATGCGGACACTTTTACGTATGGCGGCAAGCAGTTTCGCAACGGGCTTGTCATCTTCGGATGCCACAATGAGTATGGGGGTATACCCCGGAGTTGCCTCGTAGATTCGGAACAACTCTGTGGAATGGAAGGTGTTGGTGCCTGGCAGGTCAGGAACCTTGCTCCCACGGTAATATGTAGTGAGTTTCAAAGGCATGGTCTGCAAATTTAAAAAATAATCTCGTATCTTTGCAAAAATTATTGTTAATGTGTCGATGTGCACATTAGCATATTAGCACATAAAATCATTATGGAAAGTTTCAGTGAATTGATAAAAGTACGCCGCAGCATGCGGAAGTTTACAGAAGAAGAATTGACACAAGAACAAGTCGTCACTTTGATGAAAGCTGCTTTGATGGCACCCACGTCGAAGCGTAGCAATGCATGGCAGTTCATAGTGGTGGACGAGAAGGATAAATTGAAGGAATTGTCCTATTGCAAGGAGCAGGCATCGCAGTTCATTGCCGATGCGGCACTGGCTGTAGTGGTTGTTGCCGACCCGCTGGCAAGCGATGTGTGGATAGAAGATGCCTCCATTGCTTCCATCTACCTGCAACTTCAGGCCGAAGATATGGGGCTGGGAAGCTGCTGGGTGCAGGTGCGCGAACGTTTTACGGCTTCCGGTATGCTTCCGGCGAGTATGTGCACGAGGTGTTGGATATTCCTTTGCAGTTGCAGGTGCTTAGTGTTATTGCTATCGGCCATAAGGGGATGGAGCGCAAGCCTTTCAACGAAGACAATCTGCAGTGGGAAAAGATACATATCAATAAGTACGGAGGAAAGTAACAGTGAGTGCAGCAAAAGCAAACAATAACCGTGATACATATAAGGCCACTGCCATCACACTGATTGTATTCGGCATTCTTTACTTGGTGGACAAATTGGTGCATTTTTCTGCAATCGGCTTGCCGTGGGTGATGAATAAGGATAATTTTCTATTGTATACCGCAGTGATTTTTCTGCTGTTCAAGCATGACAAGTCAGTGGGATTGGTATTGATAGGTTTGTGGCTGATATTGAACTTCGGGTTGATAACTGCCTTACTCGGTACGATGTCCGCTTATCTGCTGCCGTTGGCGTTGCTGGTATTAGGGACTATTCTGTATTGGTTGGCAACAAGATAAGCGTATGGCAGGAAGAAGTATAGAAGATACGTCCATTGCCTTTATCGGTGCCGGAAATCTGGCTACTAATCTGGCAAAGGCTCTTTATCGGAAAGGGTTTCGTATTGTGCAGGTCTACAGCCGTACAAAAGATCGGCGCAGGAATTGGCACAGACGGTGGAAGCTGCATATACCACGGAGCTGCAGGCGGTTACGAAGGAGGCACAGCTTTATATCGTTTCGCTGAAGGACGCGGCTTTTGTAGAATTATTACCCCAGATTGTTTCTGGAAAGGAGAATGCTTTATGGGTGCATACAGCCGGCAGTATTCCTATGAATATTTGGCAGGGGCATGTAGTGCGTTATGGAGTGCTTTATCCGATGCAGACTTTCAGTAAGCAGCGTGAAGTGGATTTTGGACAGATACCGTGTTTTGTGGAAAGCAACTCGGAAGAGGATGTGCAGCTTCTGAAGGACATTGCTTCCGCCCTATCGGAAAAAGTGTATGAAGCAAGTTCTGAGCAGCGTAAGAGTTTGCATCTGGCGGCTGTGTTTACGTGCAATTTTACCAATCACATGTATGTGTTGGCTGCTGAACTGCTGAAAAAGTACGGGTTGCCGTTCGAGGCAATGCTCCCCTTGATAGACGAGACGGCCCGCAAGGTGCATGAGCTGGAACCGCTTGCCGCACAGACAGGACCGGCTGTGCGCTATGATGAGAATGTCATTGACGAGCATCTGCGGATGCTTGCCGATGAGCCGCAAATGCTGGAACTATATCGGGAGATTAGCGAGAATATACATCGGTTGGCAATAAGATAACCGGATGCCGATGCTTGCCCTCTTTTGAACTAATGTTTTGCTGCATATAGGTATATTATAATGAACAAGAAAAAAGTGCAATGAGTACCATAAACTATGATTTGAAAAAGATAAAAGCCCTTGTTTTTGATGTGGACGGTGTGCTGAGTGCCAATGTTATCCCTATGAGTTCGGAGGGTGAACCTCTGCGTACGGTCAACATAAAGGATGGTTATTCCTGCATCTGGCTGCTAAGCAAGGTGTGTTGCTGGGTATAATTACGGGTGGACGTACAGAAGCAGTCCGCAAGCGTTTTACTTCTTTAGGTTTTGAGGATGGAAATATCTATATGGGTTCTTCTGTTAAAATCCATGATTACCATGACTTCCGTGACCGTCATGGCTTGAAGGACGAGGAAATATTGTATGTAGGTGATGATATTCCCGATTTGGAGGTGATGCGTGAGTGTGGTTTGCCATGTTGTCCTAAGGATGCTGTGCCTGAGGTAAAGGCTGTGGCTCGCTATATTTCGTATGCAGAAGGCGGTTATGGCTGTGGTCGCGACATTGTGGAACAGGTATTGAAAGTGCAAGGGCTTTGGATGGCAGATGAAAAAGCTTTTGGTTGGTAGTTGTTTCAATCGTTAAATTGTAAATCGTCAAATCGTAAATGATATGATGTTAGATAATCTGAAGAAATATAAGGTGATTCTCGCCTCCAATTCTCCGCGAAGGAAAGAATTGCTGGCTGGTTTGGGAGTGGAATATGAAGTAAGAACTTTGCCCGATGTGATGAATCTTATCCCGAGACATTGCGGGGAGCGGATATTCCTCTCTACATATCCAGGGAAAAGGCGGATGCCTACCGTGATATGATGCATCCGGACGAATTGATGATTACGGCAGATACCATTGTCTGGCTGGATGGACAAGTTCTCGGAAAGCCCAAGAATAGGGAAGAAGCCATGCAGATGTTGCGCGACATGTCCGGACGTACCCATGAAGTGTTTACCGGTGTGTGCATCACTACTACTGAGTGGCAACGCAGTTTTGCAGCGGCAACAGAAGTGCGTTTTGCTAAACTGAGCGAAGAGGAAATTGCCTATTATGTGGACAAATACCAGCCCATGGATAAAGCCGGAGCTTATGGTGTACAAGAGTGGATTGGATTCATTGGGGTGGAAAACATATCCGGGAGTTACTATAATATAATGGGGCTCCCCGTACAGAGACTGTACAGGGAGTTGTTGGAGATCTAAACCAGATCCATCATTAGAGGGATATCTTTTTCACTGATTCCTTGTCTGACAAGTGTTTCTTTGTCTTTACCGAACATTTCTCTAAAAATCTCCTGCCCGCCATATTCCAAAGCTGCTTTACTGTAAAGTTCTGCAGCTTTTTCTATTTTGCCCGTTCTCCAAGCAACATGTCCGGCATTGAGATAGTCTGCTGCGAGTGGTTTGGAGGCGAGTATCTTTTCGTAATACTTCATTGCTTGCTCATACTTGCCGTTGACAAACGAACACCAGCCTATAGCACGCCATGCTTTGATACAATTGCTTTCGATGAAATCAAGCTTGAAGAAATATTGCAGAGCCTCTTCATATCTTTCCAGTTCGGCAAGGCAGCTTCCGGCGTAGAAAAGGATATTATGGTTTTCCGGCTGGATTGCCTCCACTTTCTTGTAGTATTCCAGTGCAGAGGCAAAGTCCCTTATCTGCCTGTAGCACGTAGCGAGATGGCGGATTGTCCAGACATGGTCGGGCTTTAGTACATCGGCTTTCAGGTAGGCGTCTATCGCTTCCTTATACCTCTTTTCCTTTTGCAGGCAATAGCCAGCCTTTTGGAAAATGTCTGCATTTGCATGGTTCAAGCTATCAATTCCTTATAAAGCTCCAATGCTTCTGCCGGGTGTTCTTTGCGGAAGTGGAAGTCGGCGATGGTAATCAGCAGCTCGGGTTTGCACAGAATATCTTTGAGTGCCGGGATACGGTGCAGGGCAATCTCTTCCTTGAAGATGTCACGGAACTCGTGTCTGCGCTGGCTTAACTTGAAGAAACGGTATAAGTCGTGGACATACTGGTTGCTGATGACATCCGGTCGTTCGGCATACTGCCGCAAAGCGGAGGATTTGCTTTCGTCCATGAGTGCATCCAGATCTTGAGAAGTCATCTGGCTGAGCATCATCGTACGCTGTGACTGTGGTATATGTGCCATTGTAAAGCAAAGGGAATACTTGTCACTATTGCAGAAGAAACCAGATTGGAGGATAAGGGAGAGGATGGCATTGTCTCCGGTAGGCTTGAATCCGAATTCCTTGATGATGCTGGAGTGATGCATGTCGAACGGATAGAACCAGTTGTACGGTTCCTTAAAGAACGGATAAGTCTTGAGTTGTGCAAACGTACTCATATAGACGTCAGCACCTTCCAGCTGTAATTCGTTCATCTCTCGTATCTTGTCTCCCAGTCCGGAACTTTCAAAAGCTTTTTCCCAATCCGGATTAAGATCGTTTTCCTCAGGGTTCTCTTCAAAACCGAACTTCATGTTGCGCATGATGTTCACATTCCTCATCATCTCCGGAATGATTTCTTCACGCATCTTCTTGTCTATCTTTTCCGTTTCCTGGCTACGGAGCAGCTCGATATAAATACGGTTCAGTTGCTTGCCGAAACTGCTGTCTTCATTGAGCAGGGAAAGGCGGGCTGTCAATTCGGGATAAAGCGACAGACGGGTGGGATGAAAAAGAAGTGCGAAAGCGATTCCTACCAAAGCCCGTTGGTTTACTTGCGTATTTGCATGCGTTACGGCGTCCAGCAACCATGAGAATTTACGGGTATCAAAGCACTCCATCAGACTGAGCATGACGGCACTGGTGAACAGGCACAAATCATTGACGGGAAGCATTTCTGATTCCAGTAATTCTTTGGCTTGCTGTTCGTCTTCTGCAGACCAGTCGCTGTTACTCCATGTGGAAAGAAAAAGAACCTGGGCGGTTTGTTCGTGCCGTTGAAGTACGGCGTCCAGGCCTTGGTTGTCCGGCATCAGCTGACAAACGGCCAGGTCATCAGGGAAAGATTCCAATACCTTCTGTAGTGCGGCAATATTGTATTCTTTGGGGAGGCGTTCCCGGTTATTGCGCAAGGAATGGTAATAGTGCGTGGAAACTCCGTCAAGGAGAGACAGACGTGCCTGGTCAGCGACTTCCCAAGTTTCGGTCAGGATCTGGCGATATAGTTTCTGACGTTCAGGATCGTCGATTCCTTGGCGCATGTATTGCAGCATGTACTGATAGGATGTCTGAGCTTGTTCCAAGCGGTTGCGGAGTGTCCAGTCACCGCTGTTCCAAAGAAAGGCTTCCAGTTGGGATTGTGCTTCCTTCAGCCGTTGCTGCTTGAGTAGAGTAACGATATGCTGATATTGTTCTTGTATGGCTTGTTCGTTCATAAATCAGTCTCTTTTTGGGTATGTATCTTATAAAACTACAAAAAGGATGCCAAAAAGTTCATAAATTTCCATTTCCCCAGCTCAGAAACGAACTTGCAACTGTGCTTGAAGCAGGTTTGAGTTTTCTCCTTTATGGCGGTTACAGTATGTATACTGGGCTTGCAGACGGCATTTGGGATAGAACCAATACTGTACACCTGCTACATAATTGGTCTGTTTATCGGAAATAGTTTTATTTTTGTTGAAATAGTCATAAGAGGCTATTACGTCAAATTTGGGAAGCACATGCAGATACGGTTGCATAGTAACCGTCACTTTTAACGTGTCCGTCTTTTCCGGCCAAGTATTCTGTACGTACATCTACGGATTTTGTTTTGATGGTGGCACCTGCCGACCAGCGGTTTCGGGTGTAATTCTCTCCTATGGCTATGTCTGGATTAATGGAAGAAACGGCTACGGCGCATCCTTTCCCTTTAACAAAGGAACCGCCGACGGACAACCATTTCAATGGATGTACCATAAGGCTGCCTACAATATCTTTCTGATTGTTTTTATCTTTTAGGTTGATGCCTTGTCCGTTCATGATGGCAAGGTTATAAGTCATCAAAGAGTCGAACAAGTCTCCATAAATTAACAATCCCATATCACGACCGCTTGCAGAGCCATACAACGGATCACTGCCATTGATACCGGCCAGGTAATTGACGGCTTGAGAATAACAGTTTATTAATTCGACAAAGCAGGGAGACATCGGGTTCTCAATGGTATACATGGTTTTGAACTGTCCGATACGTGCTGTGAGTTGAGGGAGAAAGCGGTATTCCGTGTAGGCTTCCAGAATTTTTCCGGTATTGGCAAAGCTGTACATGAAGTAAGCCGACCATTTATCGGTGATTTTACCGCGCGCCATAAAGATAACTCTCTTTATATCGAAAGTATTGCTGGTACCTTCGCCCGCATCATCGTATGTATATCCCACTTGGGCATAGCCGGAGAGTGAAATGCGGTCTTTTAAAGTGTTGACTACATCATTCAGACAAGCATCTTGTGCTTTCAGGATGCATGTGGCTGATAAAAGGATGCAGGATAGTAGAATTCGTCTCATTATAGGGATGGATAGTAGTAAAAAAGGCAACCCTTTTTTCAAAGAGCTGCCTTTGGGTGTTATTTTGCTTGTTTTTATTCGTTGATAGCAGCGATACCCGGAAGGATTTTTCCTTCGATTGCTTCAAGCAATGCACCGCCACCGGTAGATACGTAAGACACGCCGCTTGCCAAGCCGAACTTGTTGACACAAGCTACAGAGTCACCGCCACCTACGAGTGAGAAAGCACCGTTCTTGGTCGCTTCTACGATAGCTTCGCCTACAGCGCGTGAACCGTGAGTGAAGTTCTCGAATTCGAATACACCCGTCGGACCGTTCCAAAGGATAGTCTTGGAGTTCTTGATGACATCTGCAAAGATCTTTTCAGTCTCAGGACCGATATCAAGACCTTCCCAGCCATCAGGAATTTCGTCAACCGGGCAGAACTTGGTGTTGGCATCGTTGGAGAAAGAATCGGCAATCTTGGCATCAACAGCCAAAACAAGGTTTACGCCTTTTTCTTTTGCTTTCTTCACCAGGTCAAGAGCCAAATCCAGTTTGTCATCTTCGCAGATAGAAATACCGATTTTGCCGCCCATGGCTTTGGTGAAAGTATAAGTCATACCGCCGGCAATAATCAGGTTGTCTACCTTGTTCAGCAGGTTTTCAATGATTTCAATCTTGGAAGAAACTTTGGAACCACCCATGATGGCAGTAAACGGACGTTGGATATCGTTCAAAACTTTATCAACAGCCTTTACTTCTTTTTCCATCAGGTAACCGAACATTTTGTTGTCCTTGTCGAAATATTTAGCGATCAATGCAGTAGAAGCGTGTGCACGGTGAGCGGTACCGAAAGCGTCGTTTACATAGCAATCTGCATAAGAAGCCAATTTCTTGGTGAATTCTTTCTGGCTTTCCTTAACAGCAGCTTTGGCAGCCTTCTTTTCTTCGTCTGTAGCATCTTCAGCCAAACCGCGGGGTTTGCCTTCCTCTTCAGCGTAGAAACGGAGGTTCTCGAGCAACAACACTTCACCCGGTTGCAGAGCAGCAGCCTTTACGGCAGCTTCTTCGCCCATACAGTCGTTAGCAAATTGCACCTCAACACCCAACAACTCTTCGAGATGCTTCAGAATGTGCTTCAAGGAGAACTTGTCAGCCGGGCCTTTCGGACGACCGAGGTGAGAACCGATAATTACACTACCGCCATCGGCCAAAATCTTCTTCAATGTAGGAAGAGCGGCACGCATACGGGTATCATCTGTAATGTTGAAGTTTTCGTCCAAGGGTACGTTGAAGTCCACACGAACGAATGCCTTTTTTCCGGCAAAGTTAAATTGATCAATTGTCATAATACTCTATTTTATTTAAAAGTGTTACTAATTTCTTTTTAGTGAGCGCAAAGTTAGCATTTATTTCTTTTTTTTGCTATGAAACCGTTGTTTATTCTTTGTCTTTGCCGCTCTCTTTGCTAACTTTATATTTCTGGCAATAATATTTGCACATTAATTGCAAACCGCAGGTATCACATTGTGGAGTACGTGCCTGGCATACATAGCGACCGTGAAGGATAAGCCAGTGGTGGGCTATAGGGATGTCTGTTTCCGGTATATGTTTTACCAATTCTTTTTCGACACTGAACGGGGTTGTACATTTATCTGATACGAGACCCAGGCGATGGCTGACGCGGAACACGTGTGTGTCTACTGCCATAGCCGCTTTATTGAAAACGACGGATTGGATGACATTGGCTGTTTTGCGGCCTACGCCGGGCAGTTTTACCAGTTCTTCAAGGCTATCGGGGACCTCACTTTTAAAGTCTTTCACCAGCATTTGGGCCATGCCTACAAGGTGCTTGGCCTTGTTGTTGGGATAGGACACGCTGCGGATATACTCGTATACCACGTCGGGAGTAGTAGCGGCGAGTGCTTCGGGAGTAGGGAAGTCCCGGTAAAGGGCAGGGGTAATCATATTGACGCGTTTGTCCGTACATTGTGCAGAGAGAATAACTGCTATCAACAGCTCGAACGGATTGTCATAATGCAACTCTGTTTCGGCTACGGGAACGTTCTCCCTAAACCAAGCAAGGATTTTTTCATAACGCTCTTTCTTTCTCATCTTAATTTGTTTTTATGATAGTGAGGAGATACTTTCAGATTGAAATAAAAGATGGAGATAACCGTGAGGCAGGCTCCGAAAAAATATGCCATATCGAAAGAGGTAATCTGTGCGATATAACCTCCTGCTGTCAGGCCTATGCCAATGCCTACATCCCATGAAGTCAGGTAGGTAGAGGTGGCTGTTCCGCGCTGGTTGTTGGGGGCCAGATTTACGAACAGCGTATTGAAGGCGGGGAACATCGTCCCGAAGCCTACTCCCAATAGGAGGGCAACCATAAAAAACAATATGTTTGTCAGTTCCGGGACGGTTTTCATCAATAGTCCGCAGGCGGACAATATGAAGAAACAGCTACATACCAGATATAGTCCTAAAGTTATGACTTGGGTGATACGCCCTTTATCCACTTGTTTGCCGGAGAACATGCGGGACACTGCCATGCCGACGGCCATAAAAGTAAAAAACAATCCGGAATTCAAGGTAATTCCTATTTCTTTGGCATACATGGCTACATAAGTGCTTGTCATGCCATATGGTATGGAGAGCAATAGCAGTGCGATTCCTGCCGGGATACCTTTCAGCAGCACAAAGCGGTCCAATGAGATAGGTTCTCGTTTGACTGGTTGTTTGGGTGGGGTCTTGACGAGGCATGCGGCAACAAAACCGATAGTTCCCGATATGAGCGAGCAGGCAAAAATCGTTTCAAAGGAATAGATGTCATGCATGAAAAGGCCAATCATCGGACCGAAGCTCATGGCTGTGTTGTTCATCAGTCCATAATATCCTACGCTTCGCCGCGACGAGATGAAGGGGTAATGTCAATCACAATTGTATTTCCTGCTACAGTCACCATTCCAAATGCAAGACCGTGGACAACCCGCAACATGATGAATATGGATAGGACTCCCGCCAACATGTAACCTGCGAAAATGGTGATAAAGATGAAATATGCCACCAGATAAAGAGGCTTGCGGGCCAGTGTGTCGAGCAGGTATCCCGAAAATGGGCGTATGCAGAGCGAGGCAATGGTGTAGCATGACAAGATGACACCTACTGCTGCATTTCCGGTATGGAATACCTCAGTCAGGTAGAATGGAAGAACCGGTAGTATCAGATAAAAGGCAAAATACAAAAGGAAATTGGCAGCCAGGATAAGGCAATAGCCGGAGGTTACAAGTTTGTCTTTTGCCATAGCGAAAAATAGTGGTTAGCGATGAGTGGTTAGTGATGGGTGATTAATGATATGCTGAAAATGCGCAACTTATTAATCACTAATCACTAACCGTTATTCACTATATTTAGTAAGCGCTCTCGAATTCTTTCAAGAAGCGTGTGTCATTTTCAGAGAACATACGAAGGTCTTTCACCTGGTATTTTAAGTTGGTGATGCGTTCGATACCCATACCCAGGGCATATCCGCTATACACTTTGCTGTCTATTCCGTTCAGCTCCAATACATTCGGATCTACCATACCGCATCCCAAAATTTCTACCCAACCCGTGTGCTTGCAGAAGGGGCAGCCCTTGCCGCCGCAGATGTTGCAGCTGATGTCCATTTCGGCACTTGGCTCGGTGAAGGGGAAGTAGGAAGGACGCAGACGAATCTTGGTGTCACTGCCGAACATCTCTTGCGCAAAGAGCAATAAAGCCTGCTTCAGGTCGGTGAAAGATACATTGCGGTCTACGTACAAGGCTTCTACCTGATGGAAGAATGCGTGTGCGCGGTAGCTGATGGCCTCATTACGGTATACACGTCCCGGACAAAGTACGCGGATAGGAGGCTGCGTGGTCTCCATAACACGGCTTTGCACGCTGGATGTGTGTGTGCGAAGAATGATGCTGTGCGATACGTTTTCTGTATCATTTTCGATGAAGAATGTATCCTGCATGTCGCGTGCCGGATGGTCTTCGGCAAATTCATGGAGGAGAATACGTGCCAGTCGTCTTCCATTTCCGGTCCATCGGCGATGTTGAATCCCATACGGGCAAATATATCGATGATTTCGTTTCTCACGATGGAAAGCGGATGGCGGGTTCCTAATTCTACCGGGTAGGCTGAACGCGTCAAGTCAATATCGTCACAGCCGGTATCCTGGCTTTCGAATTGTTCTTTCAAGGCGGCAATCTTTTCTTGTGCTTTGTTTTTCAGTTCGTTCAAGCGCATTCCCACCTCTTTTTTCTGTTCGGCGGCTACATTGCGGAAATCTGCCATTAAGTCATTGATGGCTCCTTTTTTACTGAGGTATTTGATGCGGAGTGCCTCTAATTCCTCGGCGTTAGCGGCTTTCAGCGCCTCTACTTCCTGCAGAAGCTGATTGATTTTAGCTATCATATCGTTGTTATCTTATTTATTTTCTAAGTTAAAAACGGTGCAAAGATACAATATTATCATTGTTTTGCCGCCAATTGGGGAAGATTATTTGGTGTCAGTGGTACAAAATTTCATGTGAAGAAGAAATGATAGAGGATGGGAGAAAAAATGATATATATGTAAAAGTCTTCATATTGTTTATGGAAAAAACATAAATGAGCGTTGTTTAGTGACTTTTAAAATATACTTTTCGTATCTTTGCGCCCCGTTTACCGTTCTATGGAGGTAGAACAAACTGGCGGTTGGTATTTATTAACATACGTCAAAGAGAGAGAGTTAACGGAGTAATTGTTGCATTAAAGTTAGAGTTTGAATTGATGAAATTGAAGACAATCCTGCCAGTCGTGGCAGTTGCGGGAGTACTCATGTGTGAGCCTGCCGTATTGTTGCATGCCGGTACATCTGATTTTGCTTCTCCCGAAGCTATGGGATGGTTCCGTAAGAAAAAGAAGAGTGAAACCAAGGACAGCGTTCAATCCAAGAGCGACTACGAGAAATTGACAGGTTCCGGTGCTATTGCCCGCAAGGGAATGTTCAATGTTTACCAGAAGAAGAGCGATTATTACTTTGAAGTGCCGGCAAGGCTGCTGGGACGTGATATGCTGGTAGTAAATAAATTACAGCGTGTTCCTTCCGAACTGAATGAGGCAGGTGTGAACCGTGGTACGAATTACGAAAATCAGATGGTGCGTTTTGAATTGGACAAGGCTGCCAACAAGCTGTTGGTACGTCAGAGCCGTCCTCTTCCGTTGGCGCCGGATGAGGATGCCATACGGCAGTCCGTACTGGATAATTATATTTCTCCGCTGATAGCCGGTTTCAAGATTGAGGCATTCAATAATGACTCTACCATGATAGTGGTCAAGGTCAACGATATTTATGATGGTACAGAGACGAGTATCAATAATGTCTTTACGAATATCAACCTGGGGACTTCGGCCATCAAGAATCTCTCCCGCATTTTATCTATCAAAGCTTTTGAGAACAATGTGGTAGCCACTTCCGAGTTGACAACTAAGGTGACCGAGGGAACAACGACTGTGTTTGTTACGGTCGAAGTCAGTTCCTCTCTGTTGCTGTTGCCGGAGAAACCGATGTTGGGACGTCTGGATAGTCCGCGCGTAGGTTACTTTACCAATCCGTTGTTGAATTACAGTGACGGTCAGCAGCGTGTAGACAAGAAACCCTTCATCACCCGCTGGCGTCTGGAACCGAAACCGGAAGACCGGGAGCGTTACCTTCGCGGTGAATTGGTGGAACCGGCCAAGCCGATTGTGTTCTACATCGAGAACTCCACTCCCCGTCGTTGGCGGAAATATATCAAGCAGGGAATCGAGGATTGGCAGGCTGCTTTTGAACGTGCCGGATTCAAGAATGCTATCATAGCCAAGGAACTGACGGACAGCATGAATGTGGATAAGGATGACGTGAACTACTCCGTGCTGACCTACGCCGCCTCCACCAAAGCCAATGCCATGGGCCCCTCTATCCTCGACCCCCGTTCGGGCGAGATATTGGAAGCGGACATCATGTGGTGGCATAATGTGCTGGGCATGCTCCAGGAATGGATTACAGTGCAAACCGGTGTCGTACGTCCCGAAGCAAGAGGAGTAAGGCTGCCGGATGAGCTGATGGGCGATGCCATGCGCTTTGTGGCATGCCAGAGGTGGGGCACTCGTTGGCTTGCGCCACAATATGATTGCTTCCTGGACTTTTCCGACAGATTCCCTGCGTTCCAAAACATTTACGGATCGTATGAATACCACTTCCTCCTCTATCATGGACTATGCACGTTTCAACTATGTGGCACAGCCGGGTGACGGTGTTACGGCGCTTTCTCCCCATATCGGTCCGTATGATATGTTTGCCATAGAATACGGCTATCGTTGGTATGGTAAAGAAACCCCAGAGGCAGAGAAGGACTTGCTTGCCGACTTCCTGAGCCGTCATACAGACCGTTTATATAAATATAGTGAGGCGCAGGATGTACGTGATGCCGTAGACCCGCGTGCGCAGAATGAAGATTTGGGCGATGATGCTGTCCGCTCATCTCTGCTGGGTATTGAGAACTTGAAGCGTATTGTTCCTCAAATCATCCAATGGACTACTACTGGCGAGAAAGGACAGACTTATGAAGAAGCTTCCCGCCTATACTATGCGGTTATCAACCAATGGAACAATTACCTCTATCATGTATTGGCAAACATCGGTGGTATCTATATAGAAAACACCGTTGTGGGCGACGGACAGAAAACCTATACTTTCGTAGAAAAAGAAAAGCAGCAAGCCGCCCTGAAGTTTCTGCTGGACGAAGTGCTGACCTATCCCAAATGGCTGTTCGACACGGAAGTTGGAGAGTACACTTACTTGCTGCGCAACACTCCACTGGGCGTAGTGGAGAATGCACCGACACAAGTGTTGAAGAATGCCCAATCCTATATCCTTTGGGATTTGCTGGGCAACAACCGCCTGATGCGTATGTTGGAGAACGAATCGGTGAACGGCAAAAAGGCTTTCACGGTGGTAGAGCTGATGGATGGCCTGCATCGCAACATCTTTGCCACTACGGAACGCGGTGCCTTGCCGGACGTCATGACACGCGCCTTGCAGAAGAACTTCGTAGATGCACTGATTACAGCAGCTGCCGAAAGCGAAGGAGTGAAAATAAACAAAAAACTGATGGACAACCACTTCTTGCTGGACCATCAGACTGCCCTTTGCAGCTGTGACGAGCATGCCGGTAAGACTTTGGATGCCGACCGTATGGGTGCACACCGCGAACTGAACTTCTACGGTTCGCAGATAAACCGCGTATCTGATGTCATCTCCGTGAAGCGTGGTGAGTTGCTTCGCATCAAAGAATTGCTCCAAAATCGTCTGGGTGCATCGGATATAGCCACTAAATATCATTATAAGGATTTGATTTTGCGTATCAATACTGCATTAGGAGTAAAGTGATTTTTCTTTTCAATAGAGTATTAATTAATTTTATATGTAACGCATGAAAAAACGTGTATTAATCGTTTTGCTATGCTTTGTAGGAGCTTTGTCATCTGCTTTTGCTGCAGAGAAAAAAGTCCAGGGCGTAGTAATATCTTCAGAGGATAACCTACCGCTTATCGGTGCTTCCGTTTATGTGACTGCGGAAGACTTGAAAAAGGCGGGGAGTGCTCAGACTACAATGGGGGTCATCACTGATGTGGATGGTCAGTTCTCTATCGCTATACCTACGGGGATAACCCGTTTCTTTTGTAGCTACGTGGGATATGACGTATTGGAAGTGAAGCTTGTTCCGGGAAAGGAACATTATGAAATAACACTTCATGCATCTTCCCAAATGCTCGATGCCGTTGTTGTGACGGGTTACCAGACAGTGGAGCGCCGCAAGCTGACGGCAGCGGTATCCAAACTGGATATATCGGACGAGACCATCGGTGCAGTAAAAAGTATCGACCAGGCACTTGCCGGACAAATTGCCGGACTTTCTGTCAGCCCGACTTCCGGTGCTCCGGGTGCTCCGGCAAAGATACGCATTCGTGGTACGGCTTCATTGAATGGTACGCAAGACCCATTGTGGGTATTGGACGGCATTCCTTTGGAGGGAACGGATGTTCCCGAACCGGATGAGCTGAATGACATCACCAACATGAAGCAATCTTCCATTGCAGGATTGAATCCGGCTGATATTGAGAATATCACCATCCTGAAGGATGCCGCAGCAACAGCCATTTATGGTGCGCGTGCAGCCAATGGCGTCATTGTGATTACAACAAAGAAAGGGAAGGTCGGTAAACCGGTCATCAGTTTCTCATCCCGGTTCACTTATACTCCTACATTGAGTCTTGACCGGTTGAACCTACTGAACTCGGCAGAGAAAGTAGGATTGGAAATGGATATGATCCGTAACAACTATTCTCCTGAAAATCATAAAGGGGAGTATATAACATTCTTTCCAATTATAATGAGTTGTCTGCCTTCCAAAATGGAGGATGGGATGCTTTGAGCGGTGATACACAGGCTGCCATCAACCGCTTGAAGAGTATAAATACAGACTGGGGAGATGTCCTTTTCCGTGATGCTTTCAGTCAGGAATATAATCTGAGTCTTTCCGGCGGTACGGAAAGGGTTACTTATTATACCTCTTTCGGTTATTATAAAGAAGATGGAAATGTGGACGGTGTGGGTATGGACCGTTTCAACTTGGTAGGAAAGACGTCTTACAAAGTAAACAATATATTAAAGCTGGGTGCCTCCATGTTTGCCAACCGTCGCAAGAATACCAATTATCTGACAGATGCATACGGCATGTCCAACCCCGTGTTCTATTCGCGCAAGGCTAATCCGTATTTCGAGCTTTACGATGAAAATGGAAACTACAATTACGATTACGATATTCAGAATAATACGGATAAGGATTTAGGGTTCAATATCTTTGAGGAACGTAGGAACACGTCTAATGAAAGCGTAGTGAATTCTTTCTCGTCCATATTTGATGCGGAACTTCGCTTCAATGACAAATGGAAGCTGACTTCCCAGTTCGGTTATCAGTTGGAAAAGACTTCCAGAGAAGAGATAGCAGACTGGGAAAGTTATGCCATGCGTTATTATTACAAGTTGAGCGAATACTCCCAAGGTGGAGAAACCAAACACTTTCTGCCCGAAGGAGGTATGCAGAAGTCTTATGAAAACTCCAATTCACAGATTACTTGGAAGGCGATGGGAGAATATCGCGACAGCTTCAATGATATTCATGAACTGGAAGTGATGGCAGGTACCGAACTGCGCAAGACTTGGTACGAAACCTTGTTCTCGGCAGGATATGGCTTCGACCGCAAGACGTTGACGACCAAGCCGGTGATTTTCCCCAACGAAAGTTACGCCACGTCTTTCCCGCTCCATCAGACGACGTATAAGGAGAATGCTTATGTGTCTTTCTACTCTACGGCCTCCTACTCTTTATTGAATCGCTACACGGTGGGAGGAAGTATCCGTTTTGACGGTTCCGATCTTTTCGGTGTGGATAAGAAGTACCGCTATCTTCCTCTTTATTCTGTCAGTGCCTTGTGGCGTCTGTCACAAGAACCGTTTATGCAGCAGGCCAAGTGGTAGATAACCTGGTGTTCCGTGCATCTTACGGTCTGCAGGGAAATATTGACAAGAATACTTCTCCGTTCCTGCTGGGTACATATCGGTCGGAGAGTATTTTGCCCGGAGTATCGGAAGATGTAATTATCATTAATTCCGCTCCCAACAAGAAGTTGCGTTGGGAAAAGACGCAGTCTGTCAATGCCGGCTTTGATTTTTCTGTATTGAACCAGGCTATCAATCTGAGCGTGGACTATTATTACCGTAAGGGTACCGATTTGATAGCTTTGCGCATGCTTCCTCTGGAGACGGGCTTTACTTCAATGAACGTCAACTGGGCAAGTATGGAGAACAAAGGTGTGGAAATCAGCTTGTCTACCCGTAACATAACGACAAAAAACTTCTCCTGTACACAAATTTCAATTTTGCCTATAACGGTAATAAGGTATTGCAGGAAAACATACCGGAGCAGCAGACCACTCCGGGACGTGAAGGCTATCCTGTAGGGGCAATTTTCGCACTGAAGACTGCGGGAGTGAATAAGGAAACCGGTAATATGATGTTCTATAATCCGGAGGGAGAGAAAGTGACCTTGAAGGAGCTTTACCGCCTGAAGGACGAGTGGGGGATAGGTATTGCCTCTTCCGATGTAACTGCAGCCGAAGAGAGAACCTTTTATTCGTATATCGGGAGTAGCGATGCTCCTTATACGGGAGGTTTGATTAATACCTTCAGCTATAAAAACTGGGAGCTGAATGTCAATTTCTCTTTGACGTTTGGCGGGTACGTACGTACGCAACCCTCTTATGACATCATCAATCCGGATTATGGCAAGAACTATAATGCGGATGTGCTGAACCGCTGGACTCCGGAAAACCCGAATGCGGAGCTTCCGGCATTTATGCTGAGTGCTTCCAACCCGGAAGAGTACTCCTGGTATGATTCTAAAACCATCTGGAGAGATTTGGATATCTGGGTGAAGAAGCTGAACTACGTACGTTTGCAGAATCTGCGTCTGGGTTACCGTATCCCTGAGCTCCTGACAAAGCGTTTGGGAATGAACTCGGCAACGGTATCTATTGAAGGACGCAATCTCTTCGTGTTTGGTTCGGGATATAATAACTACATGGATCCGGAGTCGATGTACAATCCTTATGCAACTCCCGTACCCAAGTCGGTTACATTCAGTTTGAACTTGAATTTCTAACTTCAAAAGCAGAAAGAAAATGAAGAAAACAATAAGTCTGATGATAATGGCCTGCATGCTTCTGCTTGCGGCATGCGACAACTATCTGGATATACAGCCTACCGGTAGTGTCATTCCCAATTCTTTGGCTGAGTATAGAGCGTTGCTTGCCCGTTCTTATAAGGACGTGAGTAAATTCAGTGACCGGGGAATGGCTTGTTTCCGTTCCGACGAGATGCAGGTTCGGGATAATGAATATGACCAAAATTATTATATGGATATAGAGCGCTGGAACGACCTTGCTCCCAATGCCTATACCTCATCGTTTGAATGGGCCAAGTATTACAATGTGCTTTTTATTGCCAATCACGTTATTGAGAGCAGAAGTGATATTAAGGAAGGCACTGAGGAAGAGATAAATCAGCTTGTAGGAGAAGCGTATATGCTCCGTGCTATGTACATTTCTTATTGGTAAATCTTTATGGACAGCCCTATACTAAGGAGGGAGCTTTGGATACCAAATCGGTACCGCTGAAATTGGATACGGATTTAGAGAAAGTCCTGAAACGCAATACGGTGGAAGAAGTTTATACTTCCATCCAAGCAGATATTGACGAGGCACGCAAACTGGTCATGAAGGCAGAATGGGAACAGAGATATTCATATCGTTTCAATGCGGCTTCGGTAGAGGCGTTTCAATCACGCGTATCCCTTTATAAGGGCGAGTGGCAGGCGGCTTGGGATGCTGCTGAGGCAGTGCTTGCCGTGAAGTCTGTATTGGTAGATTTGAATGATGCCGCTGCAACTCTTCCTAACAGTTATAATTCCGTGGAAAATATTACTCCACTGGAGACACCTCTGAGCAGTACAATCAATGGGGCTGCTCTGGCTACTCCGGTTTTCTCTCCCTTTATGCTGAGAACGACCTTCGGCTGGACAAATATTTTGCTGAAACGGATGAAAAAGGTTTCCGGAAGAATAAGAAGGCGGGAAGCAATAACTACTTGTGTACTTTCCGTGTGGGTGAAATATATCTGACGGCTGCTGAGGCTGCTGCCCGACTTGGAGAACTGTCTCAAGCACGTACTCGCCTGCTGGAACTGATGCGGAAACGTTATGCACCGGAGGCCTACGAAGCGAAATCCGTTGTTGTCAATGCCATGGATAAGGAAGCGTTGGTACAGGAAATATTAGATGAACGTGCCCGTGAACTTGCTTTTGAAGGACATCGTTGGTTTGACCTTCGTCGTTCCACCCGTCCGCGTTTGGAGAAAGTGCTTGATGGTACGCGTTATGTACTCGAAGAGAATGATGCCCGCTATACATTGGCCATTCCGAAAGAAGCCATAGAAGCCAATCCGGGATTGCTGAACTGATAAAGATAAAACTCCCCGATTCTGTATTGACGAGAATCGGGGAGTTTTGTCTTTATGTGGATTGGATATGTATTTTTTACGTACCTTTGCACCGTTTTTTGTAATAGACAGTATAAGATGATACAGAATCAGAGACCTCCTATCCGTAGAATTGCTTTTCCTATTCTTATAGCATTGAGTATTTCGCATTGTTTGAACGATATGCTGCAATCGGTTATTTCGGCAGTATACCCTTTGTTCAAGGAGGATTTATCCTTGAGTTTTGCCCAGATTGGTCTGATTACGTTAGTGTATCAGATGTCGGCGTCCGTGTTTCAGCTCTAATGGGATTGTTCTTTGATAAGCGCCCCATTGCCTGGTCATTGCCGATAGGTATGGGCTTTACTTTGGTCGGTATCATGAATCTGGCTTTTGCTACTAATCTGTATTGGTTGCTGGCTTCGGTATTCATTGTGGGTATCGGTTCGTCTGTACTCCATCCGGAGGCGTCACGTATTACTTTTCTGGCTTCCGGCGGAAAACGCGGACTGGCGCAGTCTCTATTTCAGGTGGGCGGGAATTTGGGTGGCTCGCTTGGACCGTTACTGGTGGCTTTGCTGGTAGCTCCTTACGGGAGGCATCACATTGTCTTGTTCACGGTTTTTGCCTTGATTGCCATCGTGGTGATGATTCCTATATGTCGTTGGTTCCGTTCCTACTTGAACCACATCAAGAAACGCCCGATGCTTGTGGCAGGAAAGATAGAACGCCCTCTTTCCTCAAAGATGACGGTGTTTGCCATAAGTATTCTGCTGATACTTATCTTCTCCAAATATATCTATATGGCAAGTTTGACGAGCTACTATACATTCTATCTGATCCATAAATTTGGTGTTACTGTTCAGGCTTCACAGCTTTTCTTGTTTGTCTTCCTGGTAGCCACTGCCATCGGAACATTGGTGGGAGGTCCCGTAGGTGACAGGGTAGGACGTAAATATGTCATCTGGCTTCCATTCTTGGAACGGCTCCATTTAGTATGATGATGCCTCACGTAGGGCTTGCATGGACAGTAGTGCTGAGCTTCTGTGTCGGTCTGATGCTTTCTTCCGCTTTTCCTGCCATATTGCTGTACGCCCAGGAATTGCTACCCAATAAGCTGGGTTTGATTTCCGGGTTGTTCTTTGGTTTCGCTTTTGGAATTGCCGGTATTGCTTCGGCTGTATTGGGAGGCATGGCTGATAAATATGGTATCGAGCTGTTTATAATGTATGTGCCTTTATGCCTTTGTTGGGGTTGGTGGCTTGCTTTCTGCCTAATTTGAAGAGGAGATAAAGCGAGGGTGAAAAAATAAGGCTTATAACTAATGTTTGTTGGAAACTTTCAGCGTAGTAGCTTTGGCATTCCCATTGTCAGCCATACGATATGACAAAAGGTGTAGTTGGAGTAACATTTTAGCTTATTTCCATAATCCGCAATGCAACGGAAAGTATAATGGAACATACTACCATATATGGCTCTTGCACATAAAGACTCTTATAGATATTTTTGCCAATATGGTAAAAGTCATATGGTTCATTCTTTATATCATCACAATTATATCTCGAAAAACGGGCAGTCAATGTGCTTGTTATATTGTTATTTGTAGCCAATCGGTCTATTTGCTATGGGCTAATATCTTTATGGGCAGTACGTATATTCGGGAAACTTCTTTGATAAGTTCTTTTATCTGATATCTTTTGTAAATGGAAAAAATGGAGTAATAATGCTGGTTTGCTTATTGAGAAATTTGCGAAAAGTAACAGCAAAAACAATCCTTTGCTTGGTTATTCATTCAATTGTGAATCGGTGATAAAAATATATTTTATTTTTTATAATATAAAAATAAATATGTTTTTTCTGTTGTGTTTTGATATGACATGCCATGGCGTATGTTGTAAAACATCTATATATGTATTTTTATTCCAAATATTTTGTCTTTTAAATCTAAT